>Ga0272440_1001347_pt1 | contig 20099 bp, 16 predicted proteins | sample SSMMMBAug17_FD_192440 | JGI IMG/M metagenome (GOLD analysis project Ga0272440, IMG submission 192440) | Marine sediment archaeal communities from Little Sippewissett salt marsh, Falmouth, MA, United States - SSM-MMB-Aug17 | ecosystem: Environmental > Aquatic > Marine > Wetlands > Sediment ...
TGATCGCTTACATAAAAGGATTGACTGTCCTTTCCTCATTCAGATATGCTAAGGAAATCTCTGAAAATAAGTTCCTCATTTATTAATTGTTCATTTTGTTTTTGAACCAGGATTACACTGAAGAAGAATAAGATGAAATAAAACACTTTTAATTCATCTTATTCATCTTATTCAGTGTAATCCTGGTTCAAAAAAGAATAGCATTTACTATTTCTGAAAGGAGGAACTTATTATCCGAGATTTCCTAAGGAATACTCTGAAAATAAAATACTCATTTTTCTTGATCGTACAAAAAAATATGGTCGTGTAGAGACGTAGCATGCTACGTCTCTACAGTACAATTGCCTCAAAACGAACAATGTCAATAAATGGGGACGTTATTTTCAAATCATTCCTAAGCGTTAACATCTTTTCAGTGAATATCCCAGAAATTAGGATCCCTTACGTTTCAACCCCTGCAAAAGACAACGCCTGTGTAAGCCATTTATCACTGTGAAGCACTGCTTTACGCTGATAATATGCCAGTCTTTCAGCTTTTTTTTGGGCATACGCATATAAAATTTTGCCTGACAGTCGTAGATTCTTTCCAGGATAAAGTATCCGAATGCTTTTTTGAATGCTTTGCGGCACAAATCGGTGAATCAGTTCATCCTCAATGCTAATAAAAGCCTGAGCGCTCCCCGGGTTACCCTGTCTGGCACATCGACCAAAAAGCTGTCGATCAATTCGGCCAGATTCATGACGTTCAGTTGCAAGAACATGAAGTCCCCCCAATTCTTCTACTCCTGGCCCCAATTTAATATCAGTTCCCCGACCGGCCATATTGGTCGCAATGGTAATGTGGTTTCGCTTGCCGGCATCTGCAACAATCCTGGCTTCAGTTTCATGCCGCACAGCATTGATAACCTGACAATCCAGCCCGGCCTGTTTTAATTGAAATGAGAGTTTTTCACTGGCAGCGACATTTCTGGTTCCAACCAATATTGGTCGGCCTGTTTGATGAATTGTTTCAATTTCATGAACAATTGAACGTAACTTTTGCTCTTTGGTAGAAAAAACACGATCAGGGAGTTGCTTTCTTATGCATGGCCTGTTTGTTGGAATTCGCATGACTGGCAGACGATATATTTGCCAAAACTCACCCCTGGCCTCACTTCCAGTGCCGGTCATGCCTGATAATTTTGGAAATAATCGAAAAAATCTTTGAAAACTTAAACGCGCCAGTGTTTCCATAGGATCAGTAATTTCAATGCCTTCCTTGGCCTCAACTGCTTGATGCAGTCCATGACTCCAGCTGCGATTGGGCATCAAGCGACCGGTGAATTCATCAACAATAACAACTTTATTGTCTTGAATCACATAATGTTTATCCCGATGAAACAGATCATTTGCCTGAAGCACAAGCTTGATCAGCTCTTCCTTTCGAGATATACCTCGCCAGATTCCTGGAAACTGTTTTGTTGCATCTCTTAATACCGCCTTTCCCTTATCAGTGAGACGCACTTCTCTGTATAAATCTATCACTTTATAATGAATATCTGGCAACAATGATTTTTTGAGGGTGTGTGCAATAGCAATGGCATTTTTCAATGGTTCATTTTGCATTGGTCGGGATATAATTAATGGCGTGACAGCTTCATCAATTAAAACACTGTCCGCTTCATCGACAATTGCTGTATGAATGCCCCGCATAACCATTTGATCTGTTTGATTGACACGAAAAGGAACGAATGATTGAATCAAACGTATTCCTGGATGATATGAACTGCTTACTTTTAGACGATCCCGCAAAAAATCGGCCAATATCTCCTTACTGGTTGTGTAAACCACATCTTTTGAATAGTTGTATTTTCGTTCATCTGGAGACATGGCACCAATGACATGACCCGTGGATGTACCGCAAAATGTATACAAGGCTGAAAGTTCTGTTGTATCACGTTTTGCAAGATAATCATTGACTGTCACAATATGGCATGGCAATCCTTTCCATCCAGCAATAACTGCGGCCAGTGCGGCTGTGAGGGTTTTTCCCTCACCTGTTGCCATTTCTGCCAGATATCCATCAAGTAATGCCAGACTTCCCATTATTTGGACCGGAAATGGACGCAAACCAAGACTTCGGTATGCCGATTCAGATACATAGGCCAATGCCCGAGCGTGAAGTTTTTGACTGTTTCGAAAATGACATCTTATTTTTTCCTTAAAACTGTATAGCTGTTCTTGAAGATCTTTTGTGGACAAATCTTGAAGTGTTTCAGCATGGTTATAAATCATAATCGCTTTTTTATACAGGCTTTTTGAGGGATTCTTATATTGCAGCACTTTTCCCACAATGGCGTTTGTAAAACTGTCAAGCCCTTGATACAAATCTGGTGATTTTTGTATACCAGTCTGAAAATACTCCTGACAGATTTTCATGGGGTATCCCTGGCAATTTTTTGCTTGATAATATCCATATCGCCATTTTCGGCAAAGCTGTAATATGTTTTGTTTCCAACAATAATGTGTTCATGAACAGTAATTCCCATAAACTGACACCCCTGCATAAGCTTTTGGGTAATTGTTTTATCTTCCATTGATGGCGTTGGATCGCCTGATGGATGGTTATGGGCAAACATTACTGATACAGCATTGTGCTTTAAAATGGAAACAATCACTTCCCGAGGGTTGACATAAGTTGATGTCAATGAACCCTCAAAAATGATTTCTGTTGTAATCACCTTATTTTTGGCATCAAGCATGATCACTACAAAACATTCACGCGTTCGATGCTCTAATGATTGCTGCAAATATTTAAACAATGTCTCTGGGCTGGAAATCAGATCCTTGTCATGAAGACTTTCTTGCGTATAACGCTCTGCCACAGCTTTGACCAGTTTAATACCAAAGATATTGATTTCGCCAATACCCTTTATTTCCGATAACTCTTCAATCGGTGCATTGATAACGCCTGAAAGCGATTTAAATTTAACAATTGTCTCTCGTGCCATCTGGCGAACATCTTTTCGGGGTGTACCGATGGTTAACAACATTTCAACGATTTCGTAATCATGAAAACCATCCAGGCCTGCTCTTAAAAAACGTTCTCTCAGGCGTTTTCTGTGTCCTTTTTGATGTTCCGAAGTAAGTTGATTTGTCATAATTATTAATTGTGTATTTTTCGAAAATTTTCCAATTGGGAAATTAATTTATCCAAGGTCTTTCTCTGATATTTTTTTCCCACCAGATCATACCAGATTTTTTTTGTTCGGGATTGAAAATCCGCTAAAACTGTTGGTGTCATCAAGGATTCTTTGACACCATATTTAATCATTGCCTTGTAAGCCTTGATGCTGTCATCACGACATTTATTGCAAAACGTTATTGCAGCAGTGTCCCGAAGATCAAGCAGACTTTTTTGATATTTTTCCGGAATTTTATTCCAGGATTTCAACGTAATGAAAGCAGCCGCCGGAGAATACCGAATTTTGACAGGATTGACATATTTCATGATCGTATACATCTGGCTGCCAATAACCCAGACCGATGGGGCGATAAATGTATCCACAACACCCTGTCGAATTGATGACGATATTTCCGGAACAGTCACAGGGATTGGATCAGAGCCTAACTCTGATAGAAGCGCCATTTCAAGATCGCCATACCATGTAAGGATACTCGCTTTTTTAAAATGATCCATCTGAGACATTTCATATTTCACAGAATAGATCTGATCAAAATCCTGATCCGCCCAAATAAATATTTTATAGCCATTTTGAGAGGCTATTTGATCGAAGTCATCACGCATTACCTTGCGAATATAATCGACCTCTTCATAATTTTCAAACATAAAAGGTAATTCCACCACAGCCATTTCAGGACAGGCGAGAACAACACCTTGACCACTAAGGGCTGCACCATCCAATTGTCCAATTTGCATTTTCTGGACATAGTCACGATCATCACCCATAACGCCTCCCCAGTACCATTTGAGCTTAACCTGACCATCTGTGGCCTTTTTTATTGCCGGATGCATAATAATTTGAATATGTCTGGCCCATCCTACTGTTTTTGGCGCAAGCGTTGCCATTTTTAGACAATATTTCGCTGATGCAGCCTCTGAACAATTCGTTGCTAACATTAGCAATAAATACATAACAAAAATTGTTGTAAATTTGAAGTTCGACACAATTCCCTCCTTCTGCTAAAAATTATTAAATAAATAGATACAAAACAATTAATTTAGCTTTATATAAAAAATGAATGATTATCAAGTTTTTTATTCTATTCATTCTATTTTCTGTTTGGATAAATGTTGACAAATATCAGGAAATAATAAAAGATTATTAAAAAACATAACATAAAACCATTTTCAGGAGGTATCATGAAAGTTTTCGTGATTGGAAATGGCGGCAGAGAACACACTTTGGTATGGAAAATTTCACAAAGTCCAAAAGTGTCACAAATCTACTGTGCGCCTGGGAATGCTGGTATTGCCAGTCTTGCTGAATGTATAGATATTAAAGCTGATAGCATTCAGGATTTATTGAATTTCGCTATTCAAAATAGTATTGATCTGACTGTTGTCGGACCTGAGTTGCCTTTGTCTTTGGGCATTGTCAACCGCTTTGAAAAAGAAGGTTTGAGAGTTTTCGGGCCTGGTAAGATGGCCGCTCAGATAGAATCTAGCAAATCGTTTTCTCGATTTATTATGGAAAAGTACAATATTCCTGTTGCGCGCGGGGCATCTTTTGATGATGTCAACAAAGCAAATCAATATATTTATTCTCAAAAAACACCTATTGTCGTTAAAGCTGATGGCCTTGCTGCGGGTAAAGGTGTAATTATTTGTAAAACCCATGATGAGGCCATTGGTGCTGTTAAAAAAATTATGGTGGATTGTATATTCGGCAATGCAGGAAAAAAAGTGGTTATTGAAGAATGCCTTGTTGGTGAGGAAGCCTCCTTTTTGGCATTTACCGATGGTAATACTGTTTTGCCACTTCCATCATCACAGGATCATAAAGCCATTTACGATAATGACCAGGGTCCCAATACCGGAGGTATGGGGGCGTATTCGCCAGCACCAGTCATTGATCGGATCACGCATGATAAAGTCATGGAAACCATTATGATTCCTGTCATCAATGGCTTAAAAGCTGAAGGTATAAACTATTGCGGGGTATTGTATGCAGGATTGATGATTGTTCGAGATAAAGTGTTTGTATTGGAATTCAACGTGCGTTTTGGTGATCCAGAGTGTCAACCCCTTTTGATGCGTTTGAATTCTGATTTGGTAGATATTATGGAAGCCTGTATTGATGGTCAATTGGACAGAATCAAACTGGACATTGATCCAAAACCAGCTGTATGTGTGGTGATGGCATCAGAAGGTTATCCTGAATCATATCAGCGTGGGATGGTAATTAATGGCCTTGACAGTAATTTTGACAAAGAATTTGTGAATATTTTTCATGCTGGAACTGTTTACAACGCACATGATATTGTAACAAGTGGTGGACGTGTTCTTGGTGTAACTGCGTTGGGTAATGATATCCAATCCGCAATCGGGAATGCTTATGATGCTGTTTCTCGTATTTCATGGAATGGATGTTACTTTCGAAAAGATATTGGCAAAAAGGCGGTCGATCGCATAACGCAATCACCCCAGGTAGGAATAGTCATGGGAAGTGATTCTGATCTGGAAATCATGAAATCTGCGGCTAATGTTTTCAAACAATTTGGCATTCCCTATGAAATGACTGTTGCTTCTGCACATAGAACACCAGAGCGTGTCACAAAATTTGCGAATGATGCACAACAAAAAGGAATTAAGGTCATTATCGCTGGCGCAGGCATGGCTGCACATTTAGCAGGATTTCTTGCGGCTCATACAAGTATTCCAATCATTGGTGTACCTATCAATGCCTCATCATTGCAAGGCCTGGATTCCTTGTTATCTACAGTTCAAATGCCACCAGGGGTTCCAGTGGCAACAATGGGCATTGGAAAGCCTGGTGCAAAAAATGCTGCATTATTCTCTATTCAAATGCTGGCATTGAACGATCCTGATTTACAAAAACAATTACATGATTATAAACAGGATATGGCTAAACAGGTAGTCTCTAAGGCCAAATTGATCTGTTAGATAAACTCAATTTTGGGCGCATTCCCAAAAAATAAGTTTGCCATTTCCAAAATAGACTGACCGCCTGGGGTGTAAAATAAATTCCCCATTTCAATAAAAATGTTCGTATAGGGTTTTTGTACTGTAGAGACGTAGCATGTGCGACGTCTCTACGCGACCTTATTCTTTTTGTATGATCAATATAGATTGCGCATGAGATATAATTAATCAGAATATTTCGCATATTGACAATATCATCTGGTTATGTCATAGAATTTCATTGATTCAAGCTGGCCAGGCTAAATTAATTATGAATGGTTTCTTTTCAAGAAAGAGTAAATCTTTTATAAATAATTGTAAAGTAAGGAATGCTCGGAAAATAAGTTCCCCATTTAAAAATGCTTGACTGTTCAACAATATAAAATCAAGCATATGCGTACCAAACTTTTCATTTTTGTTTTTGAACCAGGATTACACTGAAGAAGATGAATAATTAATAAATGAGGAACTTATTTTCAGAGATTTCCTAAGGAATGCTCTGAAAATAAGTTCCTCATTTCTGAAAGAGTCAATTCTATTCATTTTGAACCTGGATTACGCTGAAGAAGATGAATAAGATGAATTAAAAGTGTTTGATTTCATCTTATTCATCTTATTCATCTTCTTCAGCGTAATCCAGGTTCAAAAATAGGAATTCAATATATTAAATGGGGAACTTATTTTCCGAGAATTCCTAAGCAACATTCAAAATCTTAAGGAAAGGATCATGCGCAATCTTTCATATGATACGACAATTGAACATAATTCATCTCAAATTGCTGAAGATATCAGGTTTTATAAAGCCTTGCCAAATAATATCATTGATCACGATCTTTTAAAATTTATACAACAATCAAAAGCAGGTACTTATGTAGATGAATCCACTTACTGGGATATATATTATGAAAACAAAGATTATCGTTATGAATGGAATGATGGGATTTTGGAGATTAAAGATATGGCCACATTAGACATTGGAAACTGTTCAAAATGGTTTTTTATAATTTTGACACAATTTTTAGAGGCACACCCCATTGCACAATGCATTTTCTTTCTGGATTTTGGATTCAGAATTAATCTGCCAAGGAAAACAGTGGTTCGAAAACCAGACTGCGCAATCATTTTAAATGATAACCCTGTTCAGCCAGACAATAAAGATCGTTCATATGAAGGTATCTATGATATATGCATTGAATATGTGTCAGATTCAAAGCCACAATACGTAAAAAAAGATACTGTTGAACGAAAACGTGAATATTGTCAGGCAATGGTGAAAGAATATTATATTATTGATGACAAGAACAAATATACTGTTTTTTACAGGCTGGATTCAAATGGTCGCTATGTAAAAATTAAGCCTCAAAATGGTATTATTCGCTCAACTGTTCTGCCCGGATTCCAGTTTCGCATTGCGGATTTGTACAAACGCCCAGATCTGAATAGTCTGATAAATGATCCGGTCTATCAATCTTATGTATTGTTAGACTTACAGAACGAACGACTGGAAAAAGAGGAAAAAGAGGCCGCTCTGCTTGCCGCCATGATTGCGGCTGAAAATGAACGACAGGAAAAAGAGGCCGCGCTAATTGCGGCTGAAAATGAACGACTGGAAAAAGAGGCCGCCCTAATTGCGGCTGAAAATGAACGACTAGAAAAAGAGGCCGCGCTAATTGCGGCTGAAAATGAACGACTGGAAAAAGAGGCTGCTCTTGAAGAAATTAATCGGCTCAAACAACTTTTAAATAAATAGTTGTAATAATTTGTCGCACCTTATATAAAGGTTCGACTTTTGGGAATGCGTCTATAAAGGATGCAATAAATTTATAAAGCCTGAAAAACATGTTATGTAGGCGTTGGCCTATATCAAACAAACCCCAAAAATGGAGAGTCAAATGCCCAATCGCAAACCAATACGAGACCCCAAAACCAAAATTGAAAAAAAGGTATTTTGTATAATTGGTGATGAGCGTGCTTATCGCTCAAAATCGCCCGGACTGTTTTCAGCCATGATGGAACGATATGGTGTTGATGCCGCATACGTCCCATTTATGGTGGCACCGGAAAACCTGGAGGCTGCTGTGAATAGCCTCAAAGTATTAAATATCGTTGGCGCCAATGTAACAATCCCATACAAAGAAAAGGTTCTGCCATATTTGGATGTGTTATCGGAAGGCGCTACAATCATAGGTTCCATAAATACAATCGCAAGGGATGGTGAATCCTTGAAAGGCTACAATACCAATGCTATTGGTTTTATGGATACGCTCAAGGAAAAAAATTTTGATGCTGAAAACAAAACCGCAGTTGTTGTTGGCTCAGGAGGTGCTGCACGAGCGGTGGTATTCATTTTGAATTGGCTCAAAGCAAAATCAATCATTATTACTGATCCAGATGAAACAAAAACCCAGGACATTGCCAAAAATATTGGCGGTGAATCACATCCTTTGGATGACATGGTCAGTGGAAATAAATTGCCTGCCAATATTGTTGTCAATGCAACGCCTGCGTCCAATGCCGATGAATTCCCCGGCCTGAAAGAATTGGTGAATCAGGTAAATCTTCAAGACTGTGAACTGATGATTGACTTAAATGTTGGGCGCGCCCATAGTGTATGGAAAGAAGTGGCTGAAAAAAAAGGGATCCCATTCATTGATGGCATGCTTCCATTAGCGCATCAGGCAAAAAGCACCTTTGCGTTGTGGACAGGTATCAGGGCCGATCCAACTGAATTTATTGATGTATTAAAAAGCTAAAAAATGAAAAGGTCAGACATGATGAATATATCGAGATCGCAAAAGGAACAATCATACTTGCTTCGTGCAATTGATGCATTTCAACGAAAAATTGTCGTTATAGATGCCAATCGCATTATTTTAAGTGCCAATCAGCAGGCATTTGAAATGTTTGACACCAATATTATAGGTAAAACATGCTATCAGGCATTTCATGGCTTTTCAAGCGCATGCAAAGACTGTCCCCTTGATAAGGTAATGCAAACCGGAAAACCAGTATTAAAAGATTCTTTGCATTTGGATCTAATGAATGAAACCTGCCGATACTTCTGTCCAATGACCTCTAATAATGAAATTGATGGCGTAGTCTTATTAGATTTTGGCATTCCGATCCTTGAAGGTTTGGAAGAAAAACTTCAGCAATCGAATGCTTTCCTGAAAAATTTAATCTTAAGTTCAGTAGATGCTTTATTGGCAGTGGATACCAAAGGGCGCATTCTAATTTTTAACGAAGCGGCTGCAGAAATAACCGGTTACTCCAGTGAGGATGCTTTGAACAAGGTGGACATTCGAGATGTCTACCCTGGTGATGGCGCACGTGAAATTATGAAAGCACTTCGGAGCAATGACTATGGTGGCCCTGGTAAACTCAAAGATTATAAAGTGGATATTATTCATCGATCCAAAGAAATCATTCCCATTTCAGTCAATGCTTCATTGGTCTATGATGGTGATCGTGAGGTGGCATCAATTGGTTTTTTCAAAGATCTTCGAGAAGAAATTCGTATTAAAGAAGAACTGGAAAAAGCCCAGGTTCAAATTCTTCAGTCAGAAAAAATGGCATCCCTGGGCAAATTGGCTGCCGGTGTTGCACATCAGTTGAATAATCCACTTGGTGGTATTACATTATTTACCAAACTCGTGCTTGAAGAATACGAGCTAGAAGAAGCTGCTCGCGATGATTTGAGTCGCATTCTTCGTGATGCCGAACGATGCAGGGATACAGTCAAAGAATTATTGGAATTTGCACGTCAGACACAACATATGATGCGACCCAATGATATCAATCGCGCCATATCCAGAACTTTATTTTTGCTCGAAAATCAAACTATTTTTCATAATATTGAAATTATTCGGCAATTTGCACCGGCTTTGCCGCCTGTTCATTCTGATGTCCAACAATTGAATCATGTTTTCATGAATATTATCCTGAATGCGGCTGATGCCATGGAAGGAAAAGGGGCACTAACGATTGCCACAGAAATGTCTGCTGATAACAATCATGTTATCATTAACATTGAAGATACAGGGACAGGTATTCCTGATGATGTATTACCACATATTTTTGAGCCTTTTTATACCACCAAAGAGGAAGGCAAAGGCACAGGCCTGGGCTTGAGCCTGGTCTATGGTATTGTTCAAAATCATGGAGGGACTATCGTAGCCAATTCCAGTGAGGCAGGAACAACATTTACCATTAAATTACCCATTAAAAAAGAAGAGACAGATTGATATTCTATCAATAAATATCAAGGAGGATAAGGTGAAATCCAACAATGATCAAGATGTACATGTACTCATTATAGATGATGAAAAAAGTATACGCGAGGGCTCAGCGCGAATTTTGTCGCGTATCGGGTGTCATGTCAGCACGGCCAGCAGAGGAGAAGAAGGCCTGGAATTGTTAGAAAGAATGACTGATGTTTCAATTGTGTTATTGGATTTGAAAATGCCGGGTATTGATGGCATGGAAGTCCTCAGTATCATTCGTGAAAAATACAAAGATATTATGGTTATTATCATGACAGGCTTTGCAACTGTGGAAACAGCCATTCAGGCCATGAAACAGGGTGCATATGATTTTATTCCCAAGCCTTTTGAACCCGATCATGTCAGACTGGTTGTCAATCGGGCTCGTGAAACAATCAAATTAACATGGCAAGCCGAAAAATTGACACAGGAACGTCAACGTACGTTACTGGATTTGGGAACAGAAAAAAGCCGTTTGAAAAGCATTATCGAAGCACTTCCCAATGGTGTGATGGTTACCAATACGCAAGGACAGGTTGTGTTGATGAATCCTGCATTAATCAGACAATTGTCACTCCCCAAGGGCACCAAACCTGGCGTTCCAATTGAAGGAATCGTTGATGATGTCGGTTTTCAAGAATTTGTTCATCAGATCTCATCCACGAAACCAAACAAAGTTTCTACCTATGAACTAAAACTGCCAGACCAAAAGTTCTTTATGGCCAGAGGTCGTCCGGTATTGGGTGACGAGAACGAATGTATGGGGGTTGTGATCATTCTTGTCAATATTACAGCCATGAAAGTATTGGATCAGCTTAAATCTGAATTTGTTGCTAAAGTCTCCCATGAATTGCGATCTCCCCTTTCAACAATTCATGAACAATTGACTGTTGTCATGAATGAATTGGGCGAAGAAAAAGCATCAGATAAGCAGGAATATTTATTATCTCGTGCACAACAAAAAACAAAAGGATTGATCTCGTTAATCGGTGACTTGCTTGACTTGTCCAGAATTGAGGCCGGCGCTGCGACTCAAGATCCGAGACCGGTTCAAATTGAAGATTTATTGGCCAGTATCGTTGATTTTCTTGGCGCACAGGCCAGACGAAAAAAACAAAAACTGACTCTTGAAAAATTGTCGGACAATATCCCGGCTTTTAAGGCTGATCCACTGTCCCTGGAAAGCATTTTTGGTAATCTGGTTACCAATGCAATCAATTATACGCCTGAAAATGGTACGATTACTGTCCGAATAAAACTTGTAGATCAAAAAATCTGTGTTGATGTCCAAGATACAGGATTTGGAATTGATTCCAAATATCATGATAAAATATTTGAACGATTTTATCGGGTCAAGGACAAGAATACACGCTATATCACTGGCACAGGCCTTGGGTTGCCAATTGTTAAAAGCCTGGTCGATACCCTGGGGGGAAAAATTTCACTGGAAAGTGAAGTTGAAAAAGGAACCACATTTCATGTCGTGTTTCCTGTTGAAACGCAAAGTAAGTAAATAAGTTATGCAAGAATTAACCAATGCACAAAAATCAAGGATTGCAATCCGCACATTCATTACAACTGCCGATGCCCTTGCATTGAGAGGCTCTTACAAACCATCAGGCAAGTCTGGTCAGACATTGGCAGATGCTCTCAAAATGATCAGTCCGGAGATCTATGGTGCAATGAATGATCCCCGAATGATCGAGCTAAAAGGTCTTGAATATGTTATTGATCGCCTTCCGAAAGGCATTGAATCCTGTCGTCATTTGATTCTAACTGCGCAGGATGAGTTTGCGCACACTGCATTTGAAAAAATTTGTCCATTGAAACGCAGACGTATATCATATCGTGTTGGTGAACACGATATGTGTTTTATTATCAGTACTGGACTCAGTCAGGTGTATGATATTTTGACCCATGTCACATTTCTCAATATTGAAGCGCAAAAGATTTATCAACAAATTATTAATCAATCCGGCGATGTGACCAATGAATGGAAATTTCTGGAACTTACAGTCGAAAAATTGGATACCTTGTCCACTGATGAAATCCATAAAGCCATCTGGAATTTGAGTATTATTTTGGGAAGAACCTTTCAGGAAACACAAAAAACATATGAGTACCTGGAATCCAATCGATTAAACCATCAAAGCAATGACAGTTTGTTTCAAATTATCTATCATATTGGCAAAAGAATGCTTCTTGAAAAAGAAGACCGCAACAATATGCTGACAATCTCTTTTACGCCGGCTCTAATAGAAATGATTGGTCATAATCCATATAGTGAAAAATGGGCAGAATCTATCAAACAAAACATAATCGTATCCGGCCTGGAAAAACGTCCACTACATATTATAAGCGCAAATTTGCACAGTATCAGAAATCTTTTATATGGTTATGCGGCAGCACAAGATTCCGGTCTTTCTATCGATGATACCGATTTGTATAAAACGATTGAAATTTTACGTGATCAAGATCAGTTAATTCGAGAATATTCGCTTAAACATGGTTTCTATGAATTGCAGGATAATGAGAATATTATGGTAGAAGCGCAACTGATTGATACGAAATATTTCGATCATATGTCATTTCATCCATTATTAAATATTGATGTCAATACTTTTAAAGAAAATCCTCCGCTTATTTTTGTCATGGATTATGCGTTTGGCACTCAGGCCTTTGATACGATAGATCGTTTATTAGAACCATGCTGCGTGGAAACAACGTATATCACATTGAATATTCAATCCATTTCTATCATGGGAAAAGCCGGCATTTTATGTGGAAAAAAAGGAGATATCATGCTGGCGACATCTCACGTATTTGAGGGAATTCCCGATAATTATATTTTTGATAATGATCTGTCACCATCAGACTTTGATGGTTCAATTCCTGTATTTGAGGGTCCAATAATTACAGTTTATGGCACTTCACTTCAGAACAAAGATGTGCTGGAAAAATTTAAAAACACAAGCTGGAAAGCCATTGGTCTTGAAATGGAGGGGGGGCATTATCAGCGTGCAATATCAGCAGCGATTATCAAGTCACACATTTCGGCTGATATAAAAATTCGATATGCATATTATGCCTCTGACAATCCTTTAATCAGTGGACAAACATTGGCCTCCGGTAGCATGGGCCAGGAGGGGATCAAACCAACATATATGATTTCAAAGGCCATTGTTGAAAAAATACTGGGTGGCCAATGAACTTTCGTGTAGGAATGGGATATGACGTGCATCGCTTAGTCTCCAATAGAAAGCTTATTATTGGTGGCGTGTCCATTCCATATGATAAGGGATTATTGGGTCATTCTGATGCTGATGTTTTATGTCATGCTATTTGTGATGCGCTACTTGGCGCAGCAGGTTTGGGCGATATTGGCATGCATTTTCCGGATACAGATTCAGAATATAAAGATATTTCAAGTCTTAAACTGCTTACAGCATGCGTTAAAAAAATTCGGTTAGAAAATTATGAAATTAGTAATGTCGATTGTACTATAATCGCGCAGGCACCGCGTATGTCTCCATACATCAATGAAATGAAAAAAAACTTGAAGATGACAATGGCTGTTAAGCCAGATCAGATTAATATTAAAGCCACTACAACAGAAAATCTTGGATTTATTGGTACAGGGGAGGGAATAGCCGCACAATGTGTGGCATTGATTGGAACGAATTGACAAAATTTCTTGCCAATTATAATTTTTCATGCAAATAATAAGGACATTCAAACAATGACAAAACGTATCAGGCCTCTGGTAGATTGTGTATTTAAAGCGATACTTGGAGATAATAACAATACATCGCAGCTTATTCATTTCTTGAACAGTATATTGACATTGAAAAATGAAAAGCGAATTATATCAGTTGAAATTCTCAACCCATATAATGAAAAAGAGTTTGGCGATGATAAACTCAGCATTCTTGATCTAAAAGCAACAGATCAGAGCGGCAGATATTTTCAAGTTGAAGTTCAAATATCTGTGCCTTCCTGGTTAAAAGAAAAGATTCTGCTCAACTGGGCATCAATTTACCAAACACAATTGCAAGAAGAAAATGCGTACTCAAAACTTAAACCCACTGTATCTATATGGCTTATGGAAAATACGTTATTTCCAGCGGATAAGGACTCAGACAAGGATAAATATCTTCATCTCAATTTTAAAGTGTATGAACCTGATTTAAAAATACCCTTATCTGATCACTTGAATATTCATGTGATTCAGTTTCCATATTTTAGAACAGATTATCCTATTACAAATGATAAGCAGCGATGGTTGTATTTTTTAAAAGAAGGGCAAAATCTGGATATTGATAACTTACCAGAATCTTTGCAAACAGAGGAGATCATTAAGGCTATGAGAACATTACAACATTTTTCCGAAGATCAAAGAGCGTATCTAAATTATTTAACTCGTGTTGATAATGAAAGATACAAGCTCTCTATCAAAGAAACCCTGATGGAAAATGAAAACTTGATAAAGCAGCAGCAGTTTCAAATACAGCAGCAAAATTCTCAATTACAGCAGCAAAATTTTCAATTACAGCAGCAAAATTCTCAATTACAACTATTAGATGCAAAAATACAAAAACAGGAAAAACAAATTCAAAATTTCATATTGTTCCTGAAAAAAGCAGGGATTACAATTCCTGACGATGATATGAAAACAGATTTTGATTTCATTTGAAAATAAATTAATTTCAAAAAAAATGTCTTGTCAACGAGGTCTTTTTATTGCATATATATGAAACTATAAATGTGATTGAATAATAATTTTTAATACCTTATTTATTTATTGTCGTTACACACAATATTTATTTATAAAGAGGAGATCATGCGAAATCAATCAATAATCAATAATTTTCTTTATCTGTTTTGTGCAACTTTCATTTTATTGAGTGCAAATTTTTTGATTGCAGACGATGCCTTATTTGAAAAAGGACTGCATCTCTATAAAAAAGGTGCGCTGAAACAATCGGGTGTGATATTTGAAGAATTGCTCAAACAATTGGATATAAATGACAATTTAGAAAAGTATGTGGATGTTGTTACTTATCTTGGCAATATTTATCAGGATTTGGGATATCATCAACGCAGTATTGATCTCATTGAACCTCTTCTTCAAAATGTTGAAAAATCAGGCAATCAAGTGGCGCATGTACGTTTGTTAAGTCAGTTGGGCGATTTGCATTTTTCTTTGGGGCAAATGGGAAAAGTAATTGATTATTTTTTAAAAGCTGTTGAGGAAGCTAAAAAAACTGAAAACTCCGATTTGATTGCATCTGTTTACAATAATGTTGCCAATGCACTGGCAGTGGACAAAGACTATAAAACAGCCAGCTTTTTATTTGAGGAAGCCCTGGCGCAATTAGAAAAATCAACCGATGACGACCTTCGTGCAACAATCTTAATTAACCTGCTTAGACTGGAATATGCAAAAAAGAATTACAAAACAGTTGTCGCCAATCTCGAAGGGGTGATTCTTCAAATTGCACAAATGAAAGATTCCCATCAAAAAACAAAAAACCTGATCAGTATCAGTCTGTTTATAAAATCTTTGCGTAAAGAACTTAACTTGAATAACGACGTAACGCTTCAAAATTCAATGTACGTTGCATTAAGTGAGGCGCAGGCCATTGCAACAGAATTATCTGACAATCTCAATGCTTCTTATGCTTATGGATATATGGCACAATTGTATGAAGCGGAAAAACGTTATGCAGAAGCGCTTCGTTTGACACGAAGTGCTGTTTTTTATGCAGAAATGTGTAACGCACCTGAAGCCCTCTACTTATGGCAATGGCAACTGGGACGACTTTTTAAAGCCCAGGGAAGAGTTGATGAGGCTGAGAAGGCTTATAATCAATCCATTAAAACGCTTAATCCTATTCGTCAGGAATTGTTTATTGGCTATCGCACCAAACAAGATTTTTTTAACACCAATGTCAAGCCTGTCTACCTGGGACTTGCAGAATTAATTCTGGATAAAGCAGAGGCTGCACAAGATCCAGTTCAAAAAGAAAAATATCTTATGGAAGCTCGCGATACAATGGAAACGTTAAAAACTGCTGAGCTGGAAGATTTTTTCAAGGATGAGTGTGTTTCTGCAAAATCAGGCAATGATAATAAACTGGTTCGCGCCCCTGAACATACTGCAATTTTATACCCCATTACACTGTCATCAAAACTGGCCCTTTTGTTGACATTACCAAATGAAATGCATTATGTTGGTGTTACAGTGGAGTTAAAAAAATTGAGTGAAACGATCATTAACTATCGTAAAAAGTTACAGACACGTCCCAATAATCGTTTTTTATATGATTCCATGCAAATTTATGATTGGGTTATCAGGCCGGTTGAAGACAAACTCATTGAAAATGATGTGACCACATTGGTTGTTGCCCCTGATGGTGTTTTACGTCTGATTCCTTTTTCAACCTTGTATGATAGCAAGCAATTTCTCATTCAAAAATATGCCATATCGACAATACCGGCAATCAGTTTAACTGATGCCACTCCAATGGATAAAGAAAATTTCGAAATTTTATTGGGTGGTCTGGCTGAGGGACGTCAGGGGTTTTCACCGCTACCCAGTGTGCCTGCTGAGCTCAGAGATATCAAAAAAATCATGAACAGTAAAATACTGATAAAAGACAAAGATTATACAATTCCAAATATTACAGAAACATTCAAAAACAATGATTATTCTATTGTTCATATTGCCACACATGGTGTTTTTGGCGGTGCTCCGGAAACCAGTTTCCTGTTGACTTATGAAAGCAAATTGAACATGAACCTTCTTGAAAAACTCATTGGTTTAAGCAAATATCGCAAACAAAAGGTCGAGCTATTAACATTGAGTGCATGTCAGACAGCACTTGGTAATGAACGTGCCGCAATGGGGCTTGCAGGTGTTGCAGTAAAGGCAGGGGTTAAAGGTGTTATTGCGACGCTCTGGTTTGTCGATGATGAAGCCACATCCATCGCTATTCGAGAATTTTATCGTCAATTAAGAAAACCAGGTCTGACAAAGGCTCAGGCAATGCAAAATGTTCAGAAAAAACTGATCAGTCAACGTCGGTATTGGCATCCACTGTATTGGGCACCTTTTCTTGTTATTGGGAGCTGGATGTAATTATATACCAAGCTGCCATTCATGCAAAACATAATAGGTTGCACCTTTTGAAGATAATTTACTTTGATATAATACAAGTCGATTACAGACAAACTGATTCTTTTCTCCAGATATATCCATACAAAGGGCCTCGGCAATCTCATTTTTTGGCACAGGCCCTTTCAACCGCCCCAATGTCAAATGTGCTTTAAATTTGCGTTTATCCACTGGAAATCCAAGTGGACGTAATGAATCTTGTAAACGTGATTGAAAACCCACAAGCGGCTCAATATCACCAGACAAACCTATCCACAAAACATCAGGCCGCCTGACACCTGGAAAAACGCCCAAATTTCCCAAAGAAAACGTAAATGGTTTTTGTTCATCAACAAGGGGATCCAGTGCAAGAATAATTTTTTGCGGCATGGACCTTTGGATATCCCCTAAAAATGACAGTGTTAAATGAATGTTTGAAACCGGCACCCATTTTACTTTCCAATTATATGTTCTGAGCTGATCCTGCAACAGTGCTATCTTGTGCAATATTGGCCTTGGAATGGCGCAGGCAATAAACGTTCGGATAGTATCATCTATACCCATCTGATTAAAAATTCCAATATGACTCGGGCGAAAACACCAGCAATAATATCATCCATCAAAATGGCAGTGCCGCCCTTAAAAAAAGTTTCTGCCTTTGAAATGGGGTAGGGCTTTAAGATATCAAAAAAACGAAATAACAAAAAACCAGCAAAGACATTAATCAAGTTAAAAGGAACAAAAACTAGTGTTATCATTATACCTGCAATTTCATCAATTACAATTGCCCCGGGATCTTTTGTCGCAAGAATTTTTTCTCCCTGACCGGAAATCCATGCGGCAAAAGGCATAAAAATTACCAGTATCAAAATCTGAACCGGCCATGTCAAACACGACAAAAAATAGCATAAGGGAATGCCAGCTAGCGTCCCCCATGTTCCAGGGGCAAATGACATATTTCCGGAATATGCGCCAGTGGCTAAAAAAAGAATAAGTGATTGTTTATTCATTTTAGTTTTCATTCATCCTGTTCTTAAATCCTTCTACCATAAATGTGATTTTCGAAATCATCAAGCCGCGTAGAATATAAGCAATGGCATAACGTTGAGCAGGTGATGCAGATTCTGGAACAAGAATAGACAGTACCTCACGAACCACTGGCGCAAAACGCTGGTTGATATCTTTTTGAACCCGTGTTAATTTGCCATCCTTGATAGCGCCCCAAACTGCCGGAACAATGTAAGTAATTGGTTCTTTCACCAGGGTTTCTCTATGTTCCATAAATATCTGATTGGTAGCTTCATCAATCAGAGGACCTATTTTTCTGGCAATTTCCAGCATATCCTCACTAGTTTCATTGGGCGTATTGTTTCGCCAAAAAAAAATCCGATCGAGTAAGTTTGAAATCATTCATTTTCTTCCTGATTATTAAGTTATTGTGGCATTAAAAATGCATAGTTGAACAATATTTTATATACATTTTTTCAAGAAAGAATGCAACCTGTATTTTTTTTACAGATTGACTGATTGATTAATAAATAATAATTTCTTTATTTTAACGATGATAAAATTGTGATAATATCAACTTATAATCCTTTTCATGGAGGAAAGTTTATGAAACAATACTTTGTATATTTTTTATGTATGTTATTTTTTTCATTGCCAATATCAGCAATGGAATTATCAGATCAGGTACAATCATGGCAGGTCTCTCCAAAAGCATCCAACTATGAAAAATTGTCAGATATGGATATGCTCACTGATAACGAAATGGATGCTGTAACTGGTCAGCATATGGTATCGGTTATGTTGGAGGCTGAAGATGGAAGCAATTCATTTGAGATCAATGTGGAGTTTACAACAGCATCATTTGGTGGAATTATAGAGTTTACAAAAGGCGAAACCATAATTAATGGCAAAAAGTTGACTCCAGGCTTTATTGTTTTCATGGGGCCAACAGGTAAAACAACAGAGGTGCTTGCAGAATTGACTGCAACAGTTCCTAGTGGATCAATTATGGAAATGGAAGTAAAAACGACAGATAGTAATGGATTGGATATCGGCGGAACTAAAGCTTTTGAAATACCACCATTTACAACATTTGCCAGGGTTAGTATTCCGGATATCGAGTACGATATATATGTTGCTCAAGATATGAAAATAATTCTGGATTCAATGAATGATGCCTCAAGTTCTAAAGCCAAAACCCTGGGAATTCTTCGCTTGTTTGATCTTGATTTTGATTTGAGATTTCCCAAAGAAAGCAGTATTTATATTTATCCAAGTTAACAAGACTATTTATTTCGATAGGTCGAGTCATTTCGACCTATCAGATATTCTATTCTCGGTACCTGCTTTTTTTTTAACATTGTGTATATTATCGTTCAACTATGGTTTTTCATGGCATGCTTATTGCCTCCTCATTCCCACGCTTTGCGTGGGAATGTATCTGGGCCACCTAAAAATAAGTTCACACTCTTTTCTTAGCCCCGATAGGGGCGGAATCTTTGTAGACTGGGGCGTTAGCCCCAGGTCA
>Ga0272440_1001348_pt1 | contig 20094 bp, 11 predicted proteins | sample SSMMMBAug17_FD_192440 | JGI IMG/M metagenome (GOLD analysis project Ga0272440, IMG submission 192440) | Marine sediment archaeal communities from Little Sippewissett salt marsh, Falmouth, MA, United States - SSM-MMB-Aug17 | ecosystem: Environmental > Aquatic > Marine > Wetlands > Sediment ...
GTGCAATTCCGCTTGCTAACGCGCGCGGCTCAGAAAATTTCGGCAGCTTTTAATCTGAGCCGCGCGCGTTAGCAAGCGGGACTGTACTTGAACCAAATATCAAACAGGCTTTCCGAAGAAGTATAAACGTTAGGCTAATCTAAAATTTGCCCGAAGGGCATTATGTTCAAAAAAAAGGAAACGAATAATGAAATTTATCATCATTGGCGGCGATGCTGCGGGTATGAGTGCAGCGAGCCGCGCCAAAAGAAACAAACCAGATATGTCTGTTTGTGTTTATGAACAAACACAGGATGTATCATTTAGCGCCTGCGGCATGCCATACAATATTGCGGATGCCGATCGGAATATTGACGATCTTGTTGTCCGAAAAGCGAACGTATTTCGAGAAAAGCAGAATATTGATTTAAAAACAGGTCATCGCGTTGCATCCATAGATCCTTTTAATAAAACAATTATGGGAACAGATTCCAATGGCAAAACATTTATAGACAATTATGATGCCTTACTCATCGCAACCGGTGCATCACCCATTATTCCAAACTTGCCTGGATTTGACTTGCCAGGGGTTTTTGCCTTAAAGAGTCTTGGTGATGGACGAAAAATAAAACAATTTCTGAGTTCGAATACAAAAAATGCGGTCATTGTGGGAATGGGCTATATCGCCCTTGAAATGGCTGAAGCTTTTCATGATCGAGGCATTGCGGTTCATATGATTAAATCCAGACCACAATTGCTGCCCTGGTTATCGCGAAACCTTGCCAATCGGATTCAAAATGAATTAACTGTTCATGGCGTTAAGCTCTTTGATGGCCACCCTATCGAAGGCATTGAATCTTATAATAATCAACTCAAAGTTATTTCTAAGGATGTATCTTTGACCGGTGATATTGTATTGGCTGCAATTGGTGTGTCACCAAATTCACAAATGGCAAAAGATGCAAATATCAAAACAGGCCCATCTGATTCAATCCTTGTAGACTCCAAAATGGCCACTACTGGCAATAATGTTTATGCAGCAGGGGATTGCGCAAGTGTTTTTCATAAAGTCTCAAAAAAACAGACATGGATTCCATTGGCTTTGTATGCTAATCGTGGCGGATGGACTGTGGCTGACAATGTGTGCGATAAGAATAAATATATTCCCGGTGTGGTTGGAACTGCTGTGTTTAAAGTTTTTAACCTTCAGGTTGCTCGAACCGGCTTGAATATGTCTGAGGCCAAAGAATATGGTTTTGATCCGGTTGAAATGGTTATTCAGTCACGTTCAAGGGCTCATGCACATCCTGGGGCCGGAAAAATTGATGTTTCAATGGTTGGTGATCGTTCTTCAGGGAGATTGCTGGGGGTTCAAATGGTTGGTGAAGAGGGCGTTGCGCATCGTATCAATGCACCTGCAATTGCCTTGCATACAAAAATGAGTGTCGAAGAATTCGCTCTTTCTGATCTTGCATATGCACCACCTTTCAGTCCTGTCTGGGATCCCATGCTAACAGCTGCCAATCAATTGTTGAAAAAAATGTGATGCTTTAATTTAATGAAACATATCGGACAAATCAGATGTCCGATATGTTTGTTTCATTGGATATGATGTTTGCATTTTATCAGGTCAATTGTTTGACATCATTGTTTTCATATTCATATTCATCTTCATCTTCATAATCTTCTTCCTCGTGAGTATTGTGGTAGCGGGCTTCTGCATCTTGCTGACCAGAAATCATTCCGGACAGGGATTGTACATAATACGCCATATCAGTGGACAGTGTTGATAAATCTTCAGAAGCATCAGACGTTTCAGAGGATACCTGAGCGATTTGTTGCGTAATGGTATCAATTTCTGTCAATGCCTTGTTAATTTCGTCAATGCCAATAAATTGTTCTTTATTGGCATTTGAGATTTCACTGATCAGGCTTTTTGTCTTTCCAACTGCATCAACCACTCCGGCAAAATCATCATATGTTGCTTTTACCAGGGATGATCCCTCATTTACTTTTTTCACTGTGCTTTCAATTAATGAAGCTGTATTTCGAGCTGCCTCAGCAGAACGCATGGCCAAGTTTCGAACTTCATCAGCGACAACAGCAAATCCTGCACCTGCTTCTCCAGCACGTGCCGCCTCAACTGCAGCATTAAGCGCCAACAGATTGGTCTGGAATGCGATTTCATCAATATTTTTGACAATTTTTTGGGTTTCTGCACTTGCATTCGATATATCTTCCATGGCATCAGTTACACGATTCATAGAATCATTTGACCTTGAAACAACATCACTGGATTTCTGAATAAACTCATTGGCCTCCATAGCGTTTTCCGAATTTTTATGGCTCATGGCGGTCAATTGTTCCAGTGCAGAGGAGGTTTCTTGAACATGCGCTGCTTGAGATGAAGTACTTTCCGATAACTGGCCGCTGCTTTTATTTACTGTGTTTGTTGCACGATCCACCTGAATGGAGGATTCATTTAAGCCTTTGATAACACTCAATAATGGCTTGATTATAATTTGCCGAATGATAATAACCAGTGCAAGGATTAAAAGCAAATTTTGAAAAACCATCTTAAAAATAACGATAATTAAAGCACGAAATAAAGCTTTTTCCATGAACTTAGGAGTATTTAAAACATGCACATTGCCTAAAACATCACCATCTTTTTCAAGTTTACGTTTACATCGAATAAATTTACCTTCAACCATTTGATCTGTCTCAGTTATTTCCCAGCTTTCATTGCGTACACGTCCAGTTGAAACTGATCCTGATTCCTCAACCAATACGGCGTAGACTCTTTTTTCTGCCATTTCTGCTCTGATTACATTGTTTATCTTGTCCATTTCCATATCCCATAAAGGATCAACAAGGGTTTTGGAAAGGCGATCTGCAATAATTGTTGCACTTTCTTCCAGGTCAACAGTCATATTATTTTGAATTTGAACGTAATCAAATGCTCCAAATGCAATGAGCACAATGGATGTAATCATGACAACCAGAACAATTGTCTTTGATTGTATTCCAAGATTGGACAGTGATAAATAATTCATTTTTCCTCCTAAGATATCTATGCTTAATTTTTAATAAATATATTGAAATATAATCTGATTTCGTTCAGGAATAATTAAAAAAAAATATATAAATGTTATTGAAATATCTGGTAATGACGTTTAAAACTATTTAAAAATATTTAATATAGTTTATTATCATAGGCGCGTGGTATATTCAAGAAAAAATATAAATATTTTTGAAAAATTGCACCCGAACATCATTTTTGTTCAGGTGCAATTCAAGCAGAAAGTGTTAAATTATGATGCAGTTTGAAAAATGAGCTTATCCACCAAAAGATTCATCTGCAATATCGACAATGCTTGTGTTGGTATTCATAATCGCATCCATTTTTCCGAGTGATATGGGAAGGATAGAATTTGCGAAGAAATCAATGTTTTTAATCTGACCTTCATAATAAGCGGATAATTTAGATTTCTTTTGCAATTTTTTGGAAGCGACATTTGCGCGCCACAATAACATCCATGCCATAACAACATCACCACATGCTTCCATAAATGGATGCGCATATGCAAAGGCATGTAAGACTTTTTCACTCATTGCAGTGGCGCCCATATGCATGGCTACTTTACCAATTTTGTTTACCGCATTTTCAACAGTAGCAGCGATTTCTTTAAGAGATTCAATCTCTTTTGCTTCAGCAATAACTTTTTGGATTTCACCCATCAGATCCATCATGGGTTTACCTTTGTTCATACCCAATTTTCTGCCAAGAAGATCCATCGCTTGAATACCATTTGTACCTTCATAAATCATGGTAATTCGGCAGTCGCGCATGAGTTGTTCCATGGGATATTCTTTGATAAAGCCATAACCACCATAAACCTGAATTCCTAGACTGGTAACATCAAAGGACCGATCTGTGACATAACCTTTAACAATAGGGGTCAATAACTCAACCAATCCCAAAAATTTTGATTTTTCTTCATCTGATTCGGCAATTTCAGAACGATCATGGCAATAACCATGATAAAAAATTAAGCTGCGCATCCCTTCAACATAAGCTTTCATGGTTAATAGCATACGTCGAACATCCGGATGGTTGATAATCGGTACTGATGGAGCATCCTTGTCCATCATTTGGAGCAGATTTTTTCCCTGAACACGCTGACGTGCGTAATCAATTGCATACATATAAGATGATGTTGCACAACCAAAACCCTGTTGTCCAACCAGTGCACGGGCTTCGTTCATCATGAGAAACATTGCCCGCATCCCTTTGTTTTCTTCGCCCAACAGGGTGCCAATGCAATTGCCTTTACCGCCCAGGGTTAATGAACAGGTTGAGTTTCCATGGATTCCCATTTTTTCCTCAATGCCTGTACAGACAACATCATTAAATTCCCCCAGACTGCCATCAGGATTCACCCGATACTTGGGAACCAGGAATAATGAAATTCCTTTTGTTCCCGCAGGTGCACCTTCAATTCTTGCCAGAACAGGATGGATAATATTTTCTGTAAGGTCGTGTTCTCCTGATGATATAAAAATTTTATTTCCAGTGATGGAATAGGTGCCATCGTCATTTTTTTTGGCTGTCGTTGTCAATGCCCCGACATCTGAACCAGCTTCCGGTTCAGTCAGAAGCATTGTGCCTGTCCATTCACCGGTAAACATTTTTTTCAAAAATATTTTTTTCTGTTCATCAGTACCAAAGGCTTCAACCAGTTTCCCAGCACCATGGGTCAAGCCGGGATACATCATGAATGCATAGTTGGCACCATTGAAATAATCACTGGCAGCCAATGCAACTGATCTTGGCATTCCCTGTCCACCCCAATCGGGATCTTCTGTCATGGCGAGCCATTCGCCCTCACAGAAAATTTTATATGCCCGATGAAATTCTTCAGGTGTGGTCACCTTTCCTGCGTCAAATTTGCAGCCATGTTCATCACCAATCTTTTGCGTTGGCAAAATTTCTTTGACCGCTAAATTTCGCGCCTCTGTAACAACCAGATCAATGGTTTTTTTGTTGAATTCTGCAAACTTTTCGTGTTTGCTCAGTTCTCCAACGTTTAATTGATCATGGAGAACGAAATCGACATCTTTTCGATCCGCAACTAACTGTGCCATTGTTTTTCCTTTCTTTTTCATACATATTTAAAATAATGTATTTAATTTTTAAGCAATGTATGTGATAATTTTATTTATATATTTCAAGCGGTCAGTGAACCGCACTTTTAACTCTTTTGAGTGTAAGCAAAATAGCCGGTAAATACAATTTGCGCATCATTTTTTTGAACCAGGATTACACAGAAGATGAATACGATGATTAAAAGACAGTGTTTATTTCTCTTAGGAACTCTCGAAAAATAAGTTCCTCATTTTCTTATTTGCCAGCCCGATGTAGGGGCGAACCTTATGTTCGCCCTCGAACGAATAACGTATTCGTTCCTATGTACGATGGGCGAACATAAGGTTCGCCCCTACACGTTCTTGGCACATAAGTAAATGGGGAACTTATTTTTCGAGTTTTCCTTATTCATCTTTTTCAGCGTAATCCTGGTTCAAAAAATGGTGAGTGATAATTTAAATTCCGGCCATTTTGGTTACACTCAACTCTTTTAGTTGAATCGTTTCATTATTCCTTTGGTTCATTTAATCCTTGCTCACCAATCCCTTTCAGAAACAGATCCACCAGTGGATCAGCCTGAGACACTAAATCATATTTTCCACCTGATATGACCCACACATTGATCACTTCCTCAACAGCACCCAGAATAAATCGTTTTACAATTGCCATAAATAAATCCTGTCGCATGGTGGCTTCTTCCTGACCCTGTTCAACAATGGATGAAATTAAATCCAGATACATTTTTGTCATTTCTTTAATTTGCGTTTCCATCAATTGATGACTCTGCCGGGTTTCCATTCGATAAACCTCAGCCATTTTTCGATCACGCTGAAATTCTTGAAAATGTATACGTATTAAACATCTCAGCTTATCAATTGCTTTTTTTTCTTTATCAACAGCCTGCTTAAAATTTGTAAACACCAGACGGGTTTTATAGGTAAAAAATTGAGATAAAATGTCTTGTTTATTCTTGAAATAAAGATAAATTGTACCATCTGCAACACCTGCTTTACGTGCAATTTGCGAAATGGTCGAATTATAAAATCCTTGATCCGCAAACACATTCACTGCGGCGTCCAATATCCGATGATATTTATCATTGTTTTTTGAATTATTATTCATTGGCCTATTGTTTCTGAGGGCAAAACCATTTCTTTATGGCTGCCATAAAAATAGATTAAATTAAATATCTTAAAATAAAAAATGAATGATTATTCATTTATCAAAAGCCAGTGCATAATGTCAAGGGAAAATTTACAATTATTTGCAAATTATTTTTTGTCTATAAATTTAAGTTGTTATCGATTTTTTTATCAGGGTTGGCATAATAATTAAGAAAAAATTTGTATTGAGTGGATATTCATTCACTTTCAGAATGGTTCAAAAGGTTCTTGATGCCAGACATCATTTGAGAATAGAGTCCTTTTTTTTCTTTTTTGGGAATATCGGGTTCTTCAGGAATGTCTAAGCGAGGCTGGCAATATATTTTTTCACGAAATCGCTGCGCAACCTCTTGTTCTTCTTGAAGAATGGAAAGAAAGGGTGATTGGGGAATTTCAAAAAGCAAGGTTTTGGTTTGGGCAATAATGGATGCTTTTCTGGGACCACCAGAAATTAATGCCAATTCACCAAAAAAATCCCCCGCCCCCAGGCGTCCAACTTCAACTTCAGGGCCTTCTTTCACTTTAATTTTGACACACACCGCGCCTTCTATGATGATAAAAACCGATTTTCCGGGATCATCCTGACGTATAATGACATCATTTGGATAAAATATTTTTTTTATCATTTTTTTGGCAAGGATACGTTTGCTTTCATTAGAAAGGGTATGAAAAATTTCGATCCCATTTAAACACGCATTGGCATCATCAGATTTTTCAATAAAAGCAGCATTTTTAAACTGTGGGATATCCTGACGCTGGAAAACCGGTGAAATGCCAGCACGTTTGAGATGATTCCATACGCGCTTCCAAACAGCATTGCGCGTTTTAATTTTACCACCAAAATCAGATGAAGAAAACGATATGGTATACTCACCCGACCAATGACTCAATCCGCTGAAACTGACCACGGGTGGTGGATTTGATAACACATATGGTGCTGATAGAACCGCATCTAATAATATTTTTTCTACAGACTCCGGTTGTTGAGAGGGATCAATGTTGACTGTGAACCAGACTCGAAAGGTATTATTCGGGTAATGAAAATTTCTGATAATGGATTCAGATGCCATACTGTTTGGCACACTAATAATTGAATGATCACGTGTAAATATTCGGGTAGCGCGCCAGGTGATATCCAGAATACGCCCCTCATCAATATCACCAATCTTAACCCAATCGCCAATTAAAAATGGCCGCTCAATATTTAAGGCAATGCCAGAAAAAATATTGGAAATATTAATCTGGACAGCAAGTCCAATAATCATTGCAACGACACCTGAAGCAGCCAGGATGCTTGTAATCTTCTGATTAAAAACATATGCAAAAATGCCGCACATGGCCAATAGAAAAATAATAAATGAAAAAAAGCCCACAACAATATCCGGAATTTCGCGATCAGTTTTGTCTTCAATGGGTATCCAGATAAACCGCTTGATTGCCAAATCTACAAACAACGTTGGCACCAGCCACCACATCACATCAAAAAAATATTTAATTATTTTTGCATGATAAGGCTCAACTAAATATATCAGTCGGTCTACAGTAAGCGATTCACATGAAATCAATGCTGTAATGGCGGTCATCATTTGAATAAACCAGATAACTCGACAGTTTCGTCTGAGCCGGTCCCCGCGATAAAAAACACTGACAAACAGGAGAATCATCAAATTGGATATCAACAAATGATCAACAAATTCATATCGAATCATGTTTCGAAGGCTGAGCTCATTTTTCCGAATCCGAATCCCCATATTAAATTGGGAAAATTTGACTTTACCTTCTTGAATTTTAAGATATCGAGGCGCGCCCAAAGAGGCCTTTTCTGCAATGTTTTGAAACACCCAGAAATCATTTATGGTATATCCAGATGCAGGGGTTAAAATTTTGGCTTTTTTTAATTTTTCAACCATTCGAGACCGACTTTCAATGCGCATACCAAGAATATCTGCCACATAAATTAAATTGTTTCGTGTTCTTTCTTGATGGCAAAAGCTCACACCAACCAGACGTTCTTGATATGCATAAGCATCAGGAATGAAATCCGCTTTGAATCGTCCACGCACATGATAGGCTTCATAAGAAACATTTTTTGATTTTTCCCTGTCCACAGGTGCACCCAATTCAATGGATTCAGCAGCATTCAAAAAACTGATTCGCTCAGGATGGATATCCCCTTTGTATCGAAACCATAAATAGAAATCTAAACCATAAGTCATTGTTTTCATATCAATATCATATATTTTTTTTATTTCGATACCTGTGTACACTGTATTGATTTTAAACATGTATTGATTATCAAATTCTATAATATGCTTATTTTTCAATTTTTCATCATAATCAGGGACTTCATAGATATTGGGTACAATTTGAAATTGCGTAAATGTTGAGATAATTTGTCGGTTTTTATAAATACCTGTATATACAGATTTTTGAGAATCACCCTGGTCATCAAAGTAGACCAAACCAGTAACGCCTTCCATTGCATGATGAATAGAATCAAGTGATTTTAGAGCATTTTTTATGACATGGCGGTCATTTTTCAATTGAGATGAATCGCCATTGAATGATGGGGTTTTCATGGCATGTACAAGTAACGCAATGGTATCATAAGCAAAAGCCGCATGCCAGTCAGGAGATTCATGATAGGTATTTTCAAATTCGTGCTTGAACAACTGTCCTTTTTCATTGAGCATGTCAATAATCATGGGTGTGGTAACATACAATCCATTGGTATAATACCCTGGGTTTTGTTGTTCTTTGGGTAAATTTGACAGGGCATAACGAAATGATTTTGATGTAAACGAGTCTGGCGCCAGGATTGGATTTTCAATATGATATTTTTTAAATAATTCAAGAAGTTTTGCACCTTCTGTTGCATGTGTTGCCAGAAAAATAAGGCCCGCATTTCTTTTCTTTTTTAATTGTCTGACAATTTTATCCAGTTGTTTATCCAGATCTTTTGCATGATTGTCAAAATACCACTGATATTTGATACGAATCCCCATTTTTTTTGCAGATTGCTTAAAAACACGCGCCAAATAGCTTCCATACTGTAATTTTTCATGGATAATGCTGACACTGGTACGATAAGGAAAAATGTTTTTGGCATACATCGCCAGAAATCGTGTCTGAAGTTTATCGTTGACAACTGTTCTAAAATACCAGGGATTATTTTGAGTCACGTTGACATTTGTTGATGTTGGCGTGATGGCAGGGATATGATTTTTTTTATATATTTTACCGGCTTTGGTAGAACATGTACTGTAATGATGACCAATTACAGCAACATTACGATTGTATCTGACAATGGCTTGAGCCTGTTTTTCTGCCAGGTCAGGATCATTTTGATCATCATAAATATCCAATAAAATTCGCTTATTATTGATACCGCCCTGTCGGTTGATTTTGTCCAGATATAAATTGATTCCCTTTAAAAATGATTTTCCAGTGGCGTGATCTGTTCCTGATAGCGGACCAACCATGGCAATATAAATGGTATTGATTTCATCAAACCTTATTTGAAAAAAAACCAATGACAACCCAAATATTCCCAACACGATCAGCGTGATGTTGTGTTTGAATTTTTTCATTTACCATTCGTTTACGTTGCATAGATTGAGAAGTATGTAATAACTATGTGTCCACTTAAAACAGGATCATGCCATTGTATGGTTTTTCGGCAGCAGATACTTTGTAAATTCACGTTTGATTCCTTTTGTATCAGGGATTTGATGTCTCTTTTTGTTGATTTCTATATTGCTTCATATGAACAATGACCTGGTTAATTTTAGATGCAAGCTCTTGTAATTCATCACCATCTCTAAGTCTGATCAAATTAACATCCTCTCCCTCATTTAACCTTTCCAGAGTTTTTTCTAGATTATAGACAGGCCCGGCAATTCGATGCGTCAAAATAATGCTAAAACCAGCAATGATAATAAGTAATATAAAGCTTGTAGAGTACAATTTAGATATCAATTGCTGAATCATCACTGATACCAAAGCTGGCGGAATATATATACGAACAACTGGCCAAATCACAAAAAACATCATCAAACCAATAAAAATTGTAAATAATAACGAAAGAACGAGAAACCTCAATGTCAGTGTTAATTGCATTCTTTCATTTATTAAATAATTCGAAAATCTTCGTTTTACTTTTTGCGCCATAATATAAATCCTTTATCAAGACGTTTTGTTTTTTTGTAGATTGATATTTGGGATAAATTGCAAAGAAAGTGCCAAGAAATTAAACTTTTACCCGAACCCTTATTTATTTTGGTTTTATTTCCTATCTGCCACCTCATTTATACTTCTTTAGGTTTTAGAAAATAAGGTTTATGACATTAATATGGATGGCATTTTTTTTGCATTCTAAGAATTTTGTTCGACGCAAAAAGACTGCTCACATTATATTTAATAACTAGATTTATTAAATATTACAAAAATTTATAAAGTACTTCCATAAATACAGTGGTTTATGGTGGTAGACCTTAAAAAGAACAGGAAAGAATCATGGCAAAAACAAAATTAATATCTGTTTCATGCCCTAAATGTGGAAAGATATATCGAATATATCGAACAAATTTAGGAAGAAAAGGGATTTGTAAGCAATGTGGTTCCGGTTTTTCCATGATATATCGGGAAGCCAATAAGCCTAAAATAAATAGAAATCAGAAAATTAAGCCTGTGGTTCGCTCTGCTCCTCCAAATGAATCTCAATCCAAGGTCAAACAAGTTATTTCAGAATCTGTTGAAATGCCGGAATCAAAAACAAAAAAGAATGAAGTAAGTGCGCAGAAAAAAACAGTTATTCAAGAAAAAAAACAAAAAGCCTCAAACAAACAAGATCATTTAAAAACAACTAAAATGAGTGCGCAAAAAAAACCGGTTGTTCAAGAAAAAACACAAGAATCCGCAAAGCCCTTTAAACCTTTACCAAAGATTTCAAATAACAGTGTTGCAAAAAAAGATCTCAATATTCTGTCCGAGCAAATCAAATTGCTTACTACTGATGGGATGAAAGCGTTTCTTGTCGAAAAAACGAAGATGGACAATGATGTTACCATTGCGGATTTAAAAAAATTCCTGGAACGAGAAAAAATTGTTTATGGGATCGTGGGCGATGAAGAATTTCAAAAGTTTATTGATAATCGTTTAAATAGAATCAAACCCTTTTTAATTGCTAAAGGCACTGAACCAACTGAGCCTAAACATGGAAAAATCAAGTATTATTTTGACACAAACCCCTTAAAATCTATAGTCCCAAACCAGGATGAAAATAATGAGCGTGTCGATTTTAAAGAACGTGGAGAAATGCCTTATGTTGAAAAGGGCACCTTAATTGCCGAGCGGATTCCTGGAATACCTGGTAAGAATGGTAAAGATGTTTATGGAAAGCGGATTGATGCAAAAAAAGCACATCATGTAACCTTGAGATGTGGCAATGGTGCATTATTGAGTGAAGATAAACGTTTGATTCATTCCAGAATAAGTGGCTTGCCAGTATCAACAACTGGAAGAAATGAACGTATTGATGTATTACCCCAATATTTTATTAATGGTGATGTCAATATGAAAACCGGCAATATTCGATTTAATGGGCCGGTTGTTATTAAAGGAACTGTACAGAATGGATTCAAAGTGCGTTGCGCCAGTCTTGAAGCCAAAGAGTTGTTTCGGGCTGATATTCGGGTTGATGGTGATACGAATATTCAGGGAGGGGTGGTTGGTTCTAAAATAGTGTGCATGGGATCTTTCAAATCAAAATTTATCAAAGGTTCAACAATCGAATGTGAGGATGATATTGTTGTCAGTAATGGGATCGTTGATTCAAAAATTGAAACACGATGCAATTGTATTGTTGAAAACAATAAAATATTGACCTCTGAGATTATTGCATACAAAGATATTGTCACCATGCATTTGGGATCAAAATCCTCTCCTGGTTGTCATTTGACAATTGGGATGGATCCGGTTCTTTTAAAAAACATTGCACATCTGAAAAAAGAAAATTTAGAACTTGAGGAAGAATTGATTTCACTTAAAGAGGATTTGGATATTGAAAGTGTTGAAGATTTGGAGGATGAATTGGAATCTGTGAAGAAAAAAATTGAGGACCTTGAACCAATGCTTTCAGAAGCAAGATCTATCAATAAAAATTTGATCCAACAATACAAAAAAATAATAAAAAGTGAAAATGATGAAAAACGCTCCAAAGTATTGAAAACGATCAAGGCATTTTCATCAAAAATTGGCCCGGCAAAACAAGAATTGCATGCATTGACAGCATCAAAGCGCGCTATTGCGGAATCACTGGAAAAAATTAACAAGATCACAGACAAAATCGCACAGAATTCATCAGAAATCCAAAAAATTAATCGCCAAATTCAGACATCAGATCAACCATCCAAAGTCCTGGTTCGTGGAGATGTTTTTCAGGGGACAATGATTCAAGGTATTGGTGACCGCATGGAAATTTTTGATAAACAATCCTTTGTTATGTTTGAGGAAGCTCTTGTTTATAATGAAAACAACCTGCCTGAAAGACAAATTCAGTCCCATCCGCTTGAAAAGAAATAAAAAACTTTCTCCTTAGGAATGCTCTGAAAATAACTTCCCCATTATTGATATTGTTCGTTTTGAGGTAATTGAACTGTAGAGACGTAGTATGCTACGTCTCTTCACGACCTTATTATTTGGTACGATCATGAAAAATGAGCATGTTATTTTCCGAGCATTCCTTAGGAAAGCTCGGAAAAATTACATTTCAAATCTATTTTTTATGTATTCGAAATAAACATACTTTGAATGGATTTAAACTTATGCTATTATAATTGAATGTATTTTTTGGATTGGGGATTCTTTGAAAATAACTTCCCTATTATTGATATTGTTCGTTTTGAGGTAAATGTACTGTAGAGACGTAGCATGCTACGTCTCTACACGACCTTATTTTTTGAGACGATCAAAAAAAATGAGTATGGAAAACTCGAAAAATAAGTTCCCCATTTTAGAAAGAGTTCATTCTATTCATTTTGAACCAGGATTACGCTGAAGAAGATGAATAAGATGATTTAAAAGTGTCTTAGGAAAACTCGAAAAATAAGTTCCCCATTTACTTATGTGCCAAGAACGTGTAGGGGCGAACCTTATGTTCGCCCATCGTACATAGGAACGAATACGTTATTCGTTCGAGGGCGAACATAAGGTTCGCCCCTACATCGGGCTGGCAAATAAGAAAATGAGGAACTTATTTTTCGAGAGTTCCTTATTTCATCTTATTCATCTTATTCATCTTTTTCAGCGTAATCCAGGTTCAAAATGAACAGAATTAACTCTTTCTGAAATGAGGAACTTATTTTTTTTGCATTCCTATGTTATTTTCCGAGCATTCCTTAAAGTCTGACTGGCGCGTCAGACAAGTCGGATTGAACATTCCCTCAAGGTAGCGTTACTTTTTCCCCTGACTTTTCATACGTCCGGTCCGACCTCTTGTTCATACGTCAAATAAGTATTCGATGAAAAACATATTTTTCGAGCATACCTAAAGAGAATAGATCCATTGATATTATTTAATCCATTCAATTCCAATCGTCGCTATTTCATCCCTGAAGTCATTCAGACATCTACAATGGATTGCGGTCCTGCGTCATTAAAAGCAGTTCTGGAAGGATATTATATTCCAGCAAGCTATGAACGTCTCAGAGAAATTTGCCAGACAGATGTTTCCGGCACATCAATTGACACATTAGAAGATATCGCTTGTGATCTGGGTCTTGATGCTGAACAGGTCATCATACAAAATGACCATCTGTTATTAACAGAAACTGATGCCCTACCTGCGATTGTTGTTGTCAGGCTTCCGGATGGTACCGGTCATTTTGTAGTGATCTGGCGCATGCATGGCCAGATGATTCAAATCATGGATCCGGCTATTGGTAGAATTTGGATCACTCAACAAAAATTATTTGATATGTTGTATCCATTTTCACAGCCTGTTGATACAAAAACCTGGGAAAATTATTCAAAATCAGAAACGTTTTGTTTGCCGCTCATAAGGCGCATGTCAGACTTAAATATTCGCATGGCTGAAATAAACCGCCTGATTGATCGCGCGCAACAAAATGATTGGCGTGATATGGCAACTTTGGATGCCTCTGTCAGAATTTTGCATACAATATATCATTCTGGAATCGATCTGAGTGCTGATGATGCTGAAAAAATTTTAAAGACCTATTATGAATGCGCTCTAAATGAATCTTCAAAAAAAATCATTCCAAAAGAATACTTTTCTGTTGTTCCGGATACAAATACCAATCAGACGCTATTTATGAAAGGGGCGCTTTTGGTGCATATTGCTGGAAAGGCAGACAGGGGCACCGCTGAAGATATCGAAGTAACAGGTCTGAAAGAAGAACAAGATCGCAACCAGAAAAAAACAATATCAAATATATTAAATTCTGCAATTCATGAAAATCCCATCAACCCGGAAAAAGAGTTTTATGAACAGGTGTTGTCAAAAAATAAGCTATGGCCCTTTATGTTGATCATTGCTTTATCTCTAGCCGCTATCAATGTTGCAATTGAAGCCCTCTTATTGATGGGTTTTGTGGATATTGGTTTCGATTTATCAAATGGGATCTATCAGCAACCGATTACAATGGTTTCAATTATTATTTTTTTTGTTGCGCTATTATGCTTGGAAACACCTGTTAATGCAGCAATACTACACCTGGGACGTCGTTTTGAAATATCTATGCGTATGCGATTCTTAAAAAAATCGCCCATGCTCGGGGACCATTTTTTTCGAAGCCGGCTGAATTCAGACATGGCTCAGCGTGTGCATGATATGCGGCTGGTCAGGGAAATGCCTGAAATTGCTGGCGGTATTTACAGATTAATAATTCAAATGGGGATCACAGTTATGGGAATTATGTATTTAATGCCGGTATTTTCAATCATACCCATCATTGCCGGCATCTCTGCTGTGATAATTCCGATGGCTTCAATACATCTGTTAAAAGAACAAGATTTGAGATTTCGAACACTAACCGGTTCACTGGCACAATATTCTCTTGATGCTTTAATTGGCATCGTACCCCTTCGCAGTCACAGTGCTGAAAATTCACTACGCTATAAATTTGAATCCATCCTCTGTCAGTGGAAAAAAAGTGGGATAGCATATTATTTCGTAAAATTAACGATTACTGGCAGTGGTGCCATAATCAATATCTTATTGGCCATCTGGCTGATTTATGAATATATTTCGCGCGATGGCAGTGATAACTGCTTACTGCTTTTAATTTACTGGGTGTTAAATCTGTCTGAATCCGGTGCACAGCTATCAAATCTGACAGGCATGTATCCAGGCATTCGAAATAGGATTATCAGAATTCTTGAACCCATCAATACCAAAACAGAAACAGACTTTTCTTATGATGATGCATCAGAAAAAAAATCAGACCCCAATGACACAGGAATGAAGGTTGAAATCAATCATGTATCCATTTTTGCTGCAAAAAGAAAAATTCTTGATGATATTCATCTCACAATACAACCGGGTGAACATGTCGCCATTGTCGGCGCCTCAGGCGCGGGAAAATCAAGTCTCATGAGATTGTTGCTGGGGTTTTATCATTCAGATAAGGGCCAGATTTTAATAGATAACAAATTATTATCCTCAAATATTTATCCTGTACGTCGTCAAACAGCCTGGATTGATCCATGTGTTCACATTTGGAATCGTACATTATCCGATAATATTATGTATGGCACAGAAAAGGAAAATCAGTTTAAGTATGGGCTGATCATGGATCAGGCAGGGCTTATACAGGTATTAAAAAATCTTCCTGATGGCAATAAAACCAGACTTGGAGAAGGCGGCAGATTGGTATCTGGCGGTGAAGGTCAGCGCGTCCGCCTTGCTAGAGGCATGTACAAAAATGGTGTCAGGCTTGTTATTCTTGATGAACCTTTTCGAGGTCTGGGGCGAACTGAAAGAAATCAGTTGTTAAAAAAATCGCTTGATTACTGGCATGACAGCACATTAATCTTTATATCTCACGATGTTCAGGATACAATCAATTTTGATAGAGTAATGGTAATGGCGCAGGGAAAAATTGTTGAAGATGCAGCCCCTAATAACTTACTGTTAACAAAAGATTCCATGTATGGAGCCATTGTTAATAATGAACAAAATATCCGCCAATCATTTTTAAATAAAGTGCAATGGCGGAAATGGTGGATAGAAAATGGTGAGATGGTGGAAGAAGTACCATAAGCATTTTCGCATTTTCTTAAGAAATGCGCTGAAAATGACTTCTCCATTATTGATATTGTTCGTTTTGAGGTAATTGTACTGTAGAGACGTAGCATGCTACGTCTCTACACGACCATATTTTTTTGTACGATCATGAAAAATGAGCATGTTATTTTCCGAGCATTCCTTCCCTATTATTGATTTTCCGAGGTACGTTCGAAGCAGAATCGTCCAATTTTGTTTTTTTCTTGGCATAGTTATTGCCATTAAATTGTACAATATATCAGTCGACTAAAGCCCAACGCTGAATGAAAAAAGGACGCTAAAGCCCTCTAATAACAAAGGCACTGAGTATCAGTAATGTCGTGCAGATTCATAAAAAGGGGATCTATCAAACGTTTTGGCGTCCTCAAAAAAAAAGAGGTCTATTATGAAATTAACCCAACGAATTAAAGTACTTGTCATTGTTGTTTTTTTATCGGTTTTGAATTCATGTGGTCCAGGTGGTGCCAACGAGGATAATAAACTGCTGGTATTTGAGTATGATGTTAATACGATTGAAGGCGATGATATGCTGAAAATGGAGTTTTATCATGAAGACACGCATTTTTTAACGATGACCAATACCAATGGTGTGCTTGAAATTTGTCCGCATCCAGGAACTTCACAAACAGATTCTGGAAGTATCTGGTTTGCGCAACCCTATTTTTCCGGTGCAATTTTGGGACACACCATAACAACGATACCAAGTGTATATCAGAATGGTATCAACTTCAAATCGATAGGGAAGATATCTCAGGAGGCAAATCAAGGTGCCGGTTTCTGGAGTATTGAATTGTTATTTTCCTATGATAAGGATTTACATCAAATTTCAGCTTCAGGAAAAATGGTCATTTCGGTAACAGACGACATATTGTATGATCATGTTTTTTTGTATAAAATCAAAAGTTTGTTTTTAAATGATATTGTATTACTGCCCCTGGATCATCAACCCGCATCAACAAAAAATACCGGCGATACAGGCTGGATAGAAAAACTCATCGTCAATAATACTGATGAATGGCTGCCAGATCAACAGTCAACGCTTGAAATAATGAATATGGAAGACAGGGTTCATTTTCAACTTTTAGGTGACTATTTTCACCCAGATACCAGCGCTTATGGCTATGAATCCATTGTTCCTTCATATACACCAGGAATTGATATCAGTGCCCGGTCAGAAAATACATTAATGGGTTATGTGTGCAATTATGATCTTGATCATCAGCAGGAAATCGGGTCAACCAACATCGAAATCGCCCCAATGATTTCACTGGAGCCCGGGAAAAACAACTATACAATTTCCATTGAATTTTCATCACGCTCCATCGAACATTTGAATGGCAAATCCCAAAAGAATTCAGGAAAATCCTGCGCGTATATTCAAAATAAAAATTTATCTTGGGGTGATGGTATCTATTGGGTGGATTTGGATCATAATAAGAACACGCTGCCTGTTCAGGTTTATTGTGATATGACAGATGATGGCGGTGGATGGATGTTATATGCATCAATTAATGAGCCGCAGGAAATCGCTCAGATTAGATCAGTTGATTATCAACAGGGCGCTTTAAGCCCAAATTTAGACAACATTGATACAGGTAACTGGATTTTGCCTGCATCTCAATTTGATGGGTATATTCAGGTGATGCGATTGAACATGGGTGCTGTTAAAGATTTTTTTAAGCCGCATCCTGGGACTTCTTTTGAAAGCATGTTGATAAATCCAGATCGTCACTTGTGGCATTCAAGCCCATCTGGTCTTTTTACTCAGCCTAAATATGCAGACACAGGGCTAGGGGGGAGTGAACTCCTGTGGCCTCGAAATAACGTGGAAAACGACAACCGAATGTCATTGAGTTTTTGGGGAAGTGACAACTCAGGGGGCAGCGGTGGCTGTTGCAGCCTTTCCCATACCAATACTGACCATCAGTGGGGAAGGGCATTTAAATTATGGGTTCGATAACATATTTTTGATTTCTGCTCTGTTTCATTTATGTTAAACGCACATAGGCGATAAAAGTGATTGAGAGGCATGAACCGCAGCACCAATTAAGCCCACTTTGGGGTTAATAATCACCTTGACAGGAATATTTTTTAAAATTGAAGACATACGCCCTTTGTTATTGAATGATGTCATAAAATTATTGGATTGAAGTAATGTGCGTATTTTTGGAGCAATTCCACCAGCAATATATAATCCCCCATAAGGTAGAATTTTCAATGCCAGGTTACCTGCCTCAGATCCATAGGCTTCAATAAATAGCTGCATGGTTTCTTCACTAAGGCGATCACTCTTTTCCAATGCGGCTTTTCCAATATACTCATTTGGATCAACAGTTCTTTCGTTAGAGGTAAGCTCTTTTTCCCAGGTACGCACTGCATCTGCAATTTCTGGTGATTCATCAGTGAAATCAGAATCTCTAAGGAACTGATAAATAGAAATAATGCCCAATCCAGAAACCACACGCTCCACAGAAACACGATTAATGTTATGTTTCGCCAATAAATATTTTAAAAGATTGAACTCTAATGCGGATTGCGGTGCAAAATCAGTATGTCCGCCTTCAGATGGAAAAACCCGCACAGTATCAACATGCCGAATAATAAAACACTCTCCCAATCCAGTTCCGGCGCCGATCACTGCCATAGGGGCATCAGCTTGAAACTTGCCGGCCTGCAAAACAAAAAAGTCGTTATCTGTCAGGCCAAGAACACCATAACCAATTGCCTCAAAATCGTTAATCAGTCTGATATGCGGAATACCAAGGTCCTGTTCCATATGTGATGCATCCAATAACCAGGACAAATTTGTCAATTTTACAGTATTGTTGACAATAGGGCCGGCAATTGCAAAACACGCTTTTTCAGGTGCAGGTTTTATCCCTGTTTTTTCTTCAACTTCAATGAAAAACTGTCTGATTATTGGGACCAGATCTCTAAATTCTGCACTGATATAACGTTGTTCATGAATTGTTTTAATTTCACCCGGTGGCATGATTCCTTGACTAGATATTTCCACCAGTTGAAGAAATGTCTTTGTTCCTCCAATATCTCCTGCTAAAATAAATGGCATTTTTATCTCTCTTGTATCATAAAAAATATTTGAAAAAAAATTACTTTCCCAATCCAACTGATTCAAATTGCTAAGGGATGCTCTGAAAATATCATGCTCATTTTTATTGATCGTCAAAAAAAATAAGGTCGTGTAGAGACGTAGCATGCTACGTCTCTACAGTACAATTACCTCAAAACGAACAATATCAATAATGGGGACGTTATTTTCAAAGCATTCCTAAGGAATGCTTTGAGTATAGCTTAGGAAAGCCCGGTAATTAACATGATTATTTAAGTAATGCTCGAAAAATAAATTCCTCATTTACTTATGTGCCAAGAACGTGTAGGGGCGAACCTTATGTTCGCCCTCGAACGAATAACGCTTTCGTTCCTATGTACGATGGGCGAACATAAGGTTCGCCCCTACACGTTCTTGGCACATAAGT
>Ga0272440_1001349_pt1 | contig 20084 bp, 17 predicted proteins | sample SSMMMBAug17_FD_192440 | JGI IMG/M metagenome (GOLD analysis project Ga0272440, IMG submission 192440) | Marine sediment archaeal communities from Little Sippewissett salt marsh, Falmouth, MA, United States - SSM-MMB-Aug17 | ecosystem: Environmental > Aquatic > Marine > Wetlands > Sediment ...
AGGGCTAAAAACAAGCCTACCATTTACCCAGGGCGTTGCCCTGGGCTGGTATGTTGCCGCCCTTTCAGGGCTAAGAAAAATAAAGTCTTTTTGGGAACTGGCAATTTTGGTTACACTCAAATCATTTGTTGTTATATATATTATACACGCATATTCATTTTTATCAACTGATTATTAAATAAGGAATGCTCTAAAAATAAGTTCCCCATTTTAAAAAATGTTCATCGGGGTTGTTGTTCTGTAGAGACGTAGCATGCTACGTCTCTACGTGCCCAACAATTATATGTTCAAGATATATGGGGAACTTATTTTCATAGCATTCCTAAGTGCGCATTCACAATAAGTCGGACAGGAAGAATATAGAAATTAAATTCATAAGATCTTGTAAATACATTATGATTCTAATGTCAATAACCTGCCACTCTACATAAATCAGCGCATATGTGTTGATTTTGACGTGAAAAGCTGGTAATATAATGAATGAAATACAACAAGTCAATTAATGGAGTTTTCATGAAAAAATTGTTCTACATTATTTTATTGACAATAAGTCCTTTAATCGCATGGGGACAAACAACTATTTATGTCGGAAGCATCTCAGGTGATGTTGAACCGGCGATGGCAGCGTATGTAGAAAGAATGATCGAAATGTCCGACAAACCCGATGCAGTATTAATTCTCAAAATGGATACATTTGGAGGCCGTGTTGATGCTGCCCTGAATATCGTCGATATATTGACACGCACCCAACACTTGAAAACCATTGCCTTTGTAACAGATAAAGCCATTTCTGCCGGCGCTCTCATTGCACTTGCCTGCCATTCACTTTATATGAAACCCCACACAACGATTGGCGACTGCGCCCCCATTATTTACGATTCCAGCGGTCCACAAATGCTGGGGGAAAAATTTCAATCCCCCTTGCGAGCAAAATTTCGTGCACTGGCGAAAAAAAATGGCTATCCAACGCTTTTAGCTGAAGCAATGGTGTCTTCTGAGAAAGCAGTTTATGAGATTATTTATATTTCCAATGATGTTCAATATATGGATCAACATACTTACAACGATCTGACAGATAAGGAAAAAGATGAAATCAAGCAAAAAAGAACAATTGTACCCGAAAATGAGCTACTTACCATGGATGATACTGAAGCCCATCAACTGGGTTTTTCAAAGCGAACAGCAGATAATATTCATGACATTCTCACAGATTTATCATTGGCAGATCAATCTGTGATACACATTGAAGAGTCATGGTCCGAGCAGATGGTTCGATGGATTTATTCTGTTTCATCCATATTATTGTTAATTGGAATGGCTGCAATGTATATGGAGCTGAAATCTCCTGGTTTTGGCGTTTTTGGTATTCTTGGTCTTATCTTTTTAGGCATTGTATTTTTTGCCCAGTATTTTGTCGGTTTATCTGATCATTTGGAATTAATTCTGGTTGCCATGGCCATCATTTTGATGGGGTTTGAAATATTTGTCTTTCCAGGCTTTGGATTTTCAGGTATAAGTGCCATTGGATGTATTGCATTGGCATTAATTTTTAGTTTTCAGGATTTTGTTATTCCCAGCCCCAAAATGCCATGGGAAGGTCAATTGATGATGAATAATAGTATTAAAGTCCTAGGTTCAGCGGTTGTCGCATGGCTATTGTCTATTGTATTGTTTCGATTGATTCTGCCAAAGAGTTCTCAACTTGTATCCGGACCTTATCTGGATACAAATCTTGCTGATGCCCACGTGACTGATCAATCAACCATGCGTCTGGATATTGGTGACACAGGAATTGCCAGAACACTCTTACGACCATCTGGAAAAATGGCAATAGGAAAAGATATTTTTGATGTTGTTACGCAGGGAGAATTTATCCAACAAGGAAGCGAGGTACGTGTGTTAAATATCAAAGGCACAAGAATAATTGTGAAACAAATATGAATGCAATACTTTTTTCCATACTGCTGCAACTATCTGCAGGAATAGTTGTAATGGCAGAAATATTTATTCCATCAGGGGGCATCCTGGCAGCGCTGGCAACAGGGATGTTTGGATATTCACTTTTTTTGTTATTTTCAAGTGTATCTGTTACCGCCGGCTGTTTTGCCCTGTGCCTGGATTTGATTTTTGTGCCGATAATTATCCTTTGGGGCTTTAAGCGACTGGGAAAATCAAGATTGGCCTTAAATACCAGTCTGATAAGAGAACAGGGCGTTGTTTCTCAATCAAAGGAATTAGATGCATTCCTGGAAAAAACAGGAATTGCAATATCCGCTTTAAGACCATCAGGTGCTGCTGAAATAGATGGATTGCGCGTCGATGTTGTGACTCGTGGAGAATTTATTGACAAAGGGACATCCATTGAAGTGATTGCGGTTACAGGTAATCAAGTTATTGTGTCGGCTGCAACATAGCGAGAATTCACCTGTGGTAGAGCGAAGATTATGATCCCCCTCAGACAAGAATCAATTCTAACCTATGAAGGAAAACGAATCCAGGGGCGAACCATATTATGTTCGCCTACCGCACAAATTGATGCCACTTTGAGCTTTTGAACCATTTTTTGAATATTTTGTCGAAGCGACCATCGTTTCTTATTTCAATCAAAAAAGCATTCAAAAATTTCATGAAATCCGGATCATTTTTGCGTATTGCCCAGGCAACAGGTTCTTTTGTAAAGGGTTGATCCAGGAAGACCAGTTTATTCGAAGGGTTCATGGCGCTGAACACAGCGTTAAATGGAAAATCGTAGACAAATGCATCGGCCTTCCCCTTGAGAACCCGCATCGCACCATTAATTTCTGTATTGGCAGTTTCATAGGTCGCTTTGGAAATATATTTCTGCACGGCCTCCTCACCAGTCGTTCCGGGCTTTGAGACCACAATGAATTTGGCGTCATTAAGATCTTTGTAAGATTTAACCAAATCCTTATGCCTGGAGTTGAGCAAGATCGTCTGCCCCACAGTCATGATCGGATTGGAAAAATCGACTTGTTTCTTGCGACTTCCCGTTACAGACATCCCGCCGAAAATGATATCGAAACGACCTAACTTCAAGGCAGGAATTATGCTTGGCCAAAACGTATCTATAAACACAGGTTTGACACCAAGAGCTTTGGCCATCTCAATGCCAATGTCAATATCAAAACCAATCAAACTAAGTTGACGCCCTTTCTTTCGGACGCCGCCATGAAATATTTTTCTTTGACGTAACCCGCTACGTTTATCAATCATCTCAAATGGCATATAACCAGCTTCCAAACCGATACGCAATTCACCGCGTTTTAAAATTCCTTCCAAGGTTGAGTCTTTTGACAATTCAACATCCGAAGCCCAGGTTATGACATCTCCTTGAGCAAGGTATATTCCCAACAATAAGAGTAGTATTAATTTTTTGAAACAGACAATCTTTGGCATGGTAATATCTCCTTTTTCATGCGTATTTATTAAGGAGTGCCCGAATCCCATTTATTGAAGTCCCAATTCTTTGGATTTGTGAAGCTGAGCTTGTGACGTCCAAATCGAAAGATTTGGGACTCCTGCCAAAACGAGGATCTTATTTTTCAAGCATTCCTAAGTACATTATTTTGTGTGACCATCCGATGTTTCTTCCAATGGATCTATGGTTATATTAAACCATCCATAGAGTACAGAAATAATAGGAGTTATCCAACAGAAAAAGTTAAATGGCAAATATGCGATAGTTGGGACGCCTAAAGTAGCAGCTTGATAAGCGCCACCTGAGTTCCAGGGTATCAAATTGGCTGTTACTGTTGCACTATCCTCAATGGCGCGTGATAAATTTTTTGGATGCAAGCCTTTATCTTTATAGGATTGGGAGTACATTTTACCGGTCATTACAATGGACATATACTGATCGCACAGGATAAGATTGCATCCAATAGCAGTCATAATGGTTGCAGTTATTAACGAACCGGTAGATTGCGCTTTTTTTAGTATGAACTGCACAACAACTCGCAACTGGTTTGTCTTTTCCATAATTCCACCGAACATCATGGCACAAATAATCAGTGAAACAGTATACATCATGGATTGAAAACCACCTTTGGTCAACAGATTATCAACAGCCTCAATTCCAGAATTGCTGACATATCCGCCATAAGCTGCTGACAGTATATTACCAAAAGTATTTCCTTGAAAGAGGACACCCAGAATACCGGCTGCAAATATTCCGATTACGATACCTGGAACAGCTGGAATTTTTCGAAATGCTAAAACCATTACCAAAATTGGTGGTATCAATAATAATGGGTTTACGCTAAACTGAGATTCGATGCCAGTTAGAATTTGGTTGACGCTTTCCAAATTGGCTTGACCGCCGCCATAGAAAAGCCCTAAAACAAATTCGATGATCAATGTAATGATATAACTGGATCCGGTTGTATAGGTCATATGTTTGATATGCGTATAAAGGTCTGTACCAGCCATGGCTGGAGACAGGTTGGTTGTGTCGGATAGAGGTGACATTTTGTCGCCAAAATATGCCCCTGAAAGAACCGCACCGGCAACAATCGGAAGTGGAAATCCCAAACCAGCACCAATACCAATCAATGCAATCCCAATGGTTCCTGAAGTCCCCCATGAAGTACCAGTGGCTATTGATGTAATTGAACAGATGATAAGTGTAGCGGGTAAAAATATTGAGGGGTGCATGACTTGTAATCCATAATAGAGAAGTGTTGGAACAACACCGCTTAAAATCCAAACACCGATCAGTATACCGATAATTTCTAAAATGACGATGGCTTGCAATGAATTGGTGATGCCATTCAGCATACCGGTTTCAATATCTTTCCAACTGTAACCGGCCCGGAGTCCAATCAAGGCTGCGACAGATACACCGAGTAATATTGGAACATGGGCATCCGATTCATATCGTACAATAGCCAGACTGATAAAAACTATTAATCCTAAGATTGAAATTAAGGATTCCCAAAGATAAGGTTCTCTTTTTTGTAATTGTTTTGCCAAGTTTATTCTCCTTTATTAAATAATGATGTTAAAATTTCAGTTGCTCTTGATTAACATTACAGGAACAGTGGACAGCCGGGAGACTTTTTCTGCCACAGACCCAAAAATAACCTTTTGTAATGTTGTTCCGGTTCCCATGATGATAAGGTCAATTTCCTTGGATTTTACATAGTTTAGAATCTGTTTGTAATGTGTACCGGAAACGACAATCGCATTTGCAATACGAATGTTTTGAAAATATCGTTGTTTAAAAACATCAAGCTTCTGTTGTGCTTGTGAAAGCACCTGATCCTCGAAATCACTTGCAATTCGTTTAAAATCAGGTTCAGGGGGATCAGGCACATAAGTATCCACAAACCAATCGAATCGACGTAAAACATGTAATAAATGGACATCTGCATCCAGTTGCTTCGCCATCGTCTCCACATAACTGGCTATATCTGGAGAAACATCAGTTAGTGCAATCGGATATAAAATATTCTCGAATCTTTCCATAAACCCTCCTTATCATGATTGTATTAATCAAACTTTTTTTATATCATTTTTTTATTATCATTGCAATGTCATGAATGAAGGATGCCGAAAATCGGTTATATTTTTGATAATTGACCGAAACGCCTGCCAATACCAAACAACAATAACGAAACAAGCATGACCCGAATAATTGCGAGCACGCCATTCAACAAAGGGGGAATCAACCACAGGCTGAAGTGCTGTGTTTTATCAACGGGTCCATTCCATTGTAATTGCACTGACTTCCATTTCCATTCAGGAATCCCTGGGCCTGTTTGAATAACTGCATCGGCCACATCTTGTGTGGAATGAGGACGTCCTAAACCTTTTTGCGTAGCTGAATCAGTTAGACGATTTTGGGTTTTACCAAATACAATGGACTTATGAGAATTAATATGGGGCGATTGATCTAAATGCGCGACAGGACGAATGAATGGTCTGGGTCCTGGATGGTTTTGCCTTTCAAGCTGTGGAAAAATACCAGACTGGATCTGATACATCATAAAGGGTAAAACAAATACACTGATCAAGATCACAGCACAAATGAACCATAATCTCATCATTGTGTGAAACCGGCCTTGTGGAACCACATTCAGCAGGGCAATTACTGCCAGCAAATGAAGCCATGTCAGATGCGGGGCAGATGGTTCATGAAATGTGAATACCATGGTAATCCAGGCCATAATTGCCCATTTAATATTTATTAAATGATAAATCGTCATCCCGATTAATAGTGCCAGAAATAAATCCAATAAACGCCATTGGCTCAACCATGAACCGGATATAATATCAACGCCAAAAATTGACAATATCCGCCACCCTGGTGGCACGTTCAATTGGGCATGAACACTATTCATGGCGTGATCCCATCCGATTGCAGGTATTGTGCTGAGGCAATCAGTATACCTGGCATCTGCTGTCATATTCAGATGGCCTGTTCGGATTTCAATACCCGACTGATTATTGTATTGGGTGAGTAACTGATCTTTTTTAGAAAAAGAAACCCGCCCCAATTGAATGGGGGCATCCATATTCAATCGCCAATTCTGATTGATAGTGCCTTGTATCTTATCATGAATGGTATATCCATTGCCATCAAAGTCCAACCATAAGTTACGATTCAAACTTAGTTGATCGGGTGGTGGATCTGGATCACCCCGTTGCTGTTCCTGGAAAATGATAGATTTCGCCCTCTGTAACTGGTATGCGGGATATTTTTGCCATTCCTCCGGTACACCTGATGACGCTGGATCAATACCCGGTACACCAATGATTTTAACCATTCTAAGGTGGGTTTGAGATTGGAAACTCCATATTTCATTATCCCGCATCAAAAAATTGGCTGTCAGATGATTCATTTGGCTGGTAAAACGAGAGACAATTTTAATTGTCCACTTTCCTGGCCGAACGTGCAAGCGTATTTTTTTATTATCTTCTAATTGGATGGGTAATGGACTCTCAATGGACATAATTATGGATTTATCGGGTAATACATGATTAAATATTTCTTCACGACTGTTCCCTGAAACCGAAAGCTGCAAATGATGTGTCATTATCATGGGAATACGATCTGTTATCAGCCGGTGGACCTGAACATGCATCCGATTCCCTGATGGTCCTTTCGTGTGTCCGGGTCGAAGCCAAACACGATGATCTTTTGAAAAAAAAGGGTTTTGAATTGTTTTTCCATCCATTCGAAGTGTCAACAACCCCACCTGGGGTGGGATAGATACTGATTCTGGTAAATGGTCATACAAAAATTGTCCTGTTATTTTAAATGGGCCTTCAGAAAGCAATACTGCTGGATGATTTTTAAATGGGATCACAGCAAGGGAATTGTTGTTTTGATTCACATTATCTGGCCAACAGCCATTCTGTCCTGGAAGTAAAATGTATTGCTCACGAAATAGAATGCCTTTCATGTAAAAATGGCTATTGTGTGTATTCAAATCAAGGTCAAGATGGGATATCCAGTCACAATGGCGTTTTTGATAGTTGTTGAACTCAAAAGGGCAGTGATATTCTGGTTTATCGTATAATACCCATTTTTGCCAGGGATCAAGTATCTCTGGCGTATAAATTTTCTCTATTGCCTTTGCTGGAATTAAATGTAAAAAAAGGCTCATAACAATTAATGTGACTATTTTTTGTCTGGAGGTCATTGGGACTCCTTTGTTGGATAATGATATACCACCAGTTTATGGTGCATTCTTTATTGTTAATGTATTATTGTATGAATATTTTTTCAATTATTATTTGTAAAAAAAATTATTTCCATACCAAACATCCTTAGAAATGCTCGAAAAATCTGTTCCCCCATTTATTGGCTCCCAAATCTTTTAATGTGGGAAAAGCGTGTGACGTCCAAATTAAAAGATTTGAGGCGGCAGCCAAAATGAGAAGCTTTTTTTCAAAGCATTCCTTACATTCTTGACAATTCATATATATCTTTATATAAAACAAGCCTATGAATGCCAACCAAATAATCATAAATCTTCAAGCAATCACCCGAAATTATCAACGATTACAAAAATGGGCAGGCCAGGATGTTCGCTTGATGGCTGTTGTTAAATCTGATGCATATGGGCATGGGATCATACCTGTGGCCAATGCATTGGCCCGTGTAGGATGCTCACAATTTGCAGTGTTTGATATCTCCGAAGGGTTAAACTTGCGAGACAATGGATTTGATCACCCCATCCTGATATTGAGCGGGACAGATCCTGACCATATAGACAGCATCATTGAAAAGCGTTTAATATCTGCTTTGTTCCAAATAGATATGGCGCAATATCTGTCACAGGCCGCTCAAAAGTATAACAAACCGGCAAACGTTCAAATAAAGGTGGATAGCGGAATGAACCGATTAGGGATATATCCAAAAGATCTTGATGATTTCATGCGCGCGATTCAAAAATTGCCAGGGCTTCAAATTAATGGTTTTATATCTCATTTTGCTGTGGCCGATCAACCAGAAGATCCTTACACCATCAAACAGATGAAGATATTTCAAGAAGCCATTGCACCTTATGCGGGCTTGACCAATCATATCGCAAATAGCGGGGGGATAACAGATCGCAAGGGATTAAACTATCCCATTGCCAGAGCAGGTATTTCCATTTATGGATCATCCCCACAATGGCATCTGGCAAATCAGCTCGAACCATGCATGACATTTCAATCAAAAATAATCTATGTTAAAACTGTTCCCGCAAATGAAACGATTAGCTATGGCCGAACATACAAAACAACTCAACCAACACGCGTGGCAACCATTCCGGTGGGTTATGCTGATGGCTACAGCCGAATGTTTTCCAATAAATCATCTGTATTGATCAATGGTAAAAAGACACCAGTCATTGGCCGTGTTTGTATGAATTTAACGATGGTTGATATTTCTGATATTGACAATGTCAGCATTGGAGATCCGGTGATATTACTGGGAAAACAAGGTGATGAGTGCATCACTGCTGACGAGCTGGCATCATATGCGAACACAATCAGTTACGAAATTATGTGTTCTCTGGGGGCGTGTAACCATAGAGTCTATCGGTAAATGCCATTCTTTTTGATATAAAGGGGCGCATTCTATTGCGAAGGAATCCAAAGCGATTCCCCATCAAACTCAATACGATCAATTACCGAATAATCAATATCATCCAACACACCAAAAATTTGAGACATATTATAAATAACAATGACTGACAGGGGTTGAATCTCATTCAAATTATGTTCAAAAGTCTGTGTTTTGAGGTTATAAATATTGACCAGTTGTTCAGAAAATTTGAGTATTTTTCCAACACCTGAGCTTTCACCGCTTTTTTTGGGTTCGTCAGCATGGGGCGACAGGGTAACCCCTTTGTATTGAAAATACTCTTTGAGCAGATCAAAATGTATCTCCCAAATATTGGTTCCTGGCTGAACGACACGAATTCCCAAATAAGTACTTTTTTCATATGGTTTTGGGCCTTGTGGCGGGTAGATATCCAGATTTGTTTCCGGTGAAATATCTCCAATTGATAAATTTTTTAATTCATTTTGTTGTTTTTTTGTGATGGTCTTAATTAATTTTTTTATCTGTATTTCGGATTCACTGATGTATGGATAGCCAGGAACTGCTTTGCTTTGCTCTTCAGGCGAATTCTCAGGTTTGTCCAGTTCGATTGGAATTGTAGGAGGGAAAGGTTTGTCCAACGCTTTTCTTGCTTGTTTTTCAGTGAAATGCGGATCTGTTTTGAACGTCTTACGATCCTGAATAGTCGGATTATTTTTTTTTGATTGTGTTACCTTGTCTTTGTTAAACAGTTGAAATGGCTCATGGATATTATTTTCAATAATTTTACCCTGATCTAACTGTAATCGTTCGGAAATTTTTTTGATTGGTGCAACAGAATCACCCACCTGAACTTTTTCATCCGGTTTGACAATCAAATCAAGACTTTTTTTGATTCCAAATGTTTTTTTTCTCTCGTCCATCAATGAATGATCTGGATGATTGTCATTATCCCGAACAGTTTCGTATTGGATGACTCTGTCTTTTGGGATTGTTTTTCGAACCGGTTTTGGTTTGTCAGGAGGCGGGATTATTTGAATTTTTTTTGGCTGATTTGCTGTGTTTGTTATGGCTTTTGTTCTTTCGACAGTTTTCGTTGATGCTTTTTGGTGATGAGTTTTTTGGGGCTGTTGTTTTGTTTGATGAGATAATTGGCTTATAGATTTTGTTGCATCTTTATCAGGGGTTGCCTTATCTGTCATCTGTTTTTTTTCATTTTTATCGGGCGCTGCTTGATCTGTAATCAGGGCTTTTTCATCATTGGAAATATCTTTTTTTCTGGCCAGATGACTTGCAACAAAAAACAGGAAAAAACCAATGAATATAATGATCATAAGCGACATGAGAATTTCTGAAAATTTGATATTCATAAGAACCTCCCGGTATATTAACATAATTAATAATTTTAGGCACAAGAAATACGACCTTGATTATTCCTCAAACAGAAAAGGTAAATGCATTATTTTTCGTCTCAGCATATCCAGGGCTGCCATAGCAAACAGTTCTTTCTTTTGGTTGCGTGTGCCAAAAGGCAAAACAATTTTTTGAGAATGAATATCAGAACCATATGCAACTGCCATGCAAAGTGTTCCAACTGGTTTTTCTGGTGTGCCGCCACCCGGACCGGCAACACCGCTTGTCGCCAGACAATATTTTGCATTTGTTTTTTTACAAATACCTGAAACCATTTCAATAACAGTTTCTTCACTGACTGCACCATACTTTTGGAGCGTCTCAGCAGAAACATTTAATATATTCATTTTTGTTTCATTGGAATAGGTTACTGCACCGCATAAAAAATAATCTGAACTGCCGGGAACTTCTGTAATTTTGTGGGCAATTAATCCACCCGTGCAACTTTCGGCAATCGCAAGCGTGGATTTTTCTTCTCGTAATAAACACCCTATAACCTCCTGAATTGATTCCCCTTTTGTGGATATAATATATTTACCCAAACGTTTCAGACATATTTGTTCTGCCTGGTTAAGCAAGGATGACATTGATTCAACTGTTTCGCCTGTTGCATATAGTTTAATTTGAAGTTCAGGAAACATCGAACGTGTTCCCACTTGAACGCCCTCAATTAACTGGGGAATATCATTTATGGTATCACCCATTGCTGATTCAGTCAGCCCAAAACAAACAATTGTTTGATAACCTGTTTGTTGGGTCAAACCTGTAAAATTGTGAAAGATATCAGGCAATACATGGGTTTTGATCATTTTTTTCATTTCATGTGGAACACCTGGTAAAAAATATGCGTGACAATTGCCAATTAAAATTTTGAAACCCGATGCGGTGCCGACAGGATTTGAAATAGGTTCAGCACCTTCCGGTAAATACGCCTGCTTTTTATTTGATGGATTCATTGGGCGTTTGATACGCTCAAAAAAATTACACATGGCATCATAGGCAGATTGATTAAAAACAAGTGATTTGTTGATGGTTTTCGCAACTGCTTCAGCAGTAAGATCATCAGATGTCGGCCCCAAGCCCCCTGTGGCTATCAATATATCCGAACGATGCGAGATTTCTTTCAAAACACTTGAAATCATTGACAAATTATCGCTTATCGCATGATGTCTGTTGACTGTCAGGTGATTTTGTGTCAAATACTCGGAAATAAAGGCCGCATTGGTATCAGCCAACGCGCCTGTTGTCAGTTCGTTTCCTGTTGAAAGAATTTCAATATTCATGGTTTCATTTCTCCAATAAATGTTCATACATGAAAAAAGATATAAATCAAATCAATTAACACTTGACAAAAAAGTGTATTTCATTCAGCATATAGTATTATTTAATTTAAATTACAAGACATGAAGGAGATTTCAATGAGCATTCGTTTAGCCATCAATGGCTTTGGCAGAATTGGCAGAATGGTATTTCGTGCCGCAATGGATCGTTCTGATGTCGATGTTGTTGCAATCAACGACTTAACAGATGCAGCAACAATGGCCCATTTACTGCGGTATGATTCTGTTCATGGAAACCTCGACACGACCGTCGAGACTGACGCAAATGGCATTATCGTTGGGGATCAAAAAATCGATATTACATCGATAAAAGATCCCTCTGAGCTGCCCTGGAAATCGAAAAATATTGATATCGTAGCCGAGTGTACCGGACTGTTCAGAAAAAGAGAAGCTGCTGCGAAGCATCTGGATGCAGGTGCAAAAAAAGTAATTATTTCAGCACCCGCTGAAAATCCGGATATTACCATTGTTATGGGTGTCAATTCCAATCAATATGATCCAAGACAGCATCATATTATTTCCAATGCCTCCTGTACCACCAATTGTCTATCGCCAGTTGCAAAAGTGCTGATGGAAAATTTTGGCATTGAACAGGGCTTGATGACAACAATACATTCATACACAGGCGATCAACGATTATTGGATTTTCCTCACAAAGATCTTCGCCGCGCCAGAGCAGCAGCGCTTTCTATGATTCCAACATCAACAGGTGCGGCAAAAGCAGTGGCACTGGTATTGCCTGAACTTGCAGGAAAACTGAATGGATTAGCGGTTCGTGTTCCTACTCCTAATGTATCATTGGTAGATGTGGTTGTGACAGTGAGTAAATCTGGTCTGACAGTCTCTGATGTCAATAATGCCTTGAAGGAAGCATCAGAAACAACACTCAAAGGCATATTAGGATATTGTGATGCCCCGCTGGTATCCTCAGACTTTAATGGTTGTGCCCTTTCATCCATCGTTGATGCGCCAACGACCCAGGTAATCAACAATATGGTTAAAGTTTTGTCATGGTATGACAATGAAGCAGGCTATTCCACACGTATGGTTGACCTTGCTGCAATGATCGGCAATCAATAACGAGGAGGACACACAATGGCAGAACGAAAACCGCTGATTGCCGGTAATTGGAAAATGTTCAAAACCGGTGCTGAAGCAGTCGAAACAGCAAAAAAACTGGCCGACCTGGTGGGAAAAACAGACGCTGTTGATATGATGATTGCGCCGCCATTTACTGCTTTATCTTTGGTTGCGTCTGTACTTCAAGACACAAACATTGGTCTGTCTGCCCAAAACATGCATTGGGCAGCAAATGGGGCCTATACTGGTGAAATATCATCAGAAATGCTGGTTGCCGCTGGATGTCAATACGTAATTTTGGGACATTCAGAACGACGCCAATATTTCCATGAAACTGATGATCATATCAATCAAAAAATTCATGCAGCAATTGGCGCGAACTTAAAACCTGTATTTTGTGTCGGAGAAACAGAAGATGAAAGAAATTTAAATAAAACATTTTCTGTGCTTGACAATCAGATAGAAATTGGGTTAAAAGGGGTGGATATTGATCAGGCGCTTCGTATTATCATTGCGTATGAACCCGTATGGGCAATTGGCACTGGAAAGACTGCCACAGATGAACAGGCTCAAGCGGTCCACGCATATTTGCGAAAACGCATCAATGAAATATTGAACGCTGAAGTCGCTTCAACCATCAAGATATTGTATGGTGGAAGCGTCAAACCAAATAATATTAAAGGATTAATGGCCATGCCAGATATTGATGGCGCATTGGTTGGTGGCGCAAGTCTTGATGCGGATCAATTTGCAGCGATCATTAAATATCAATGAGCAATGGCTGGATAATAGTATGTCAGTAATAATAACAATTATTCATATTTTTGTAGCAATTGCACTCATCATGATTGTCTTGCTTCAGACTGGAAAAGGTGCAGATATGGGGCTTGCCTTTGGTGGTGGGTCCAGTCAAACTTTATTTGGAACAACCGGTGCCAGCACGTTTTTAAGTAAAGCGACAACGATCATTGCTGTTGTTTTTATGTTAACCACATTTTCATTGACGATAATGTGGGGAAAACGTAACGACGCATCCATTATGACTGAATACAAGGTGCCAGTACAAAATTCAAGTTCTGAAAAAACAACTGATCCACAGCAAAGTACATCTGGGCAAACACCAATCAATACGCCCGCACAAACTGAATCCGAAACGACAAAGCAGGCAGAGCTGGATACACAAGTTATTGACACTCCTGTTCAACCAGAGCATACCTCTCAGCCAATTCAACAGGTACCAGGCCCTGTTGAGACTGAAAGTGATGAAACGACACAATAAATAAGCCGAAGTGGTGGAATTGGTAGACACGCTATCTTGAGGGGGTAGTGGACCACGTCCGTGCCGGTTCAATTCCGGCCTTCGGCATTTCTTATCTATAAAAGCCTGTTAACACAAATATTGTGTTAACAGGCTTTCTTTTTTCAGGAAAACGCCTACCTGTTTTTGTTCCTTACGAAAATTTGAAAATTTTGGATGTCATGAGCTGCATTTGAATGCGTTTTTGCTCAGTAGCATTAAGGAATAGTTGTCAACAATAATGATTAGTTCATAATTTTTTTGACATGACGATTCTTTAATGGTATTTCAGTATCATTCGTTATGTCAAATGTGGCACCTTGCGAGGTCAATCCATTAAAATAATTGATAAAAATATGCTCGGTTGTGCGTTTCAGTTGGAAAAAATTTCATTGCAACCGCGTTTGGAGTTAATCAAATTGAAGAATCTAATCTTTCCGGTAAGAACAAATGTTTACATGGTTATTGTTCATGCTGTTTTATTCTCATGTGTGATGAATAGTCATTCCTTTGAAATAAAAAGTACAGATATCAATCATTCAATATTTATTGGAGGTACTTTACAGACGGATTATCGAAATATTTCAAACCCTGCAAGAGCGGATAGTCGATTTGATATCAGAAGGGCACGTATTCATTTAAAAGGAAATATTTCAACCCAACTGGCATATCTGATGGCTTTTGAATTTCAGGGAAATGAAACGCAACATCTTGTTGATGCGTTTGCTGATTATCATTTCAACACATTTTTGTCAGTTCGTATGGGTCAGTTCAAAGTACCTTTCAGTCATGAATGGCAAATCAATGACAGCCATTTTCCTTTTGCGGAACGATCCATTGGATATTCATTGCAACCGGGTCGGGATATTGGTTTGATGATTGGTGGTCAATTTTTAAATAAGACTTTTTCATATGGTATTGGCATGTTTAATGGGGATGGCATTGATGGATCTTCCAGGGGGAATCAAAAAGATGATCCTGAAATGGCTGTCCGCTTTCTAGTTTGTCCTTTTGCACTGACTGAAATACCTGTATTATCAGGGCTTTTTTCAGGTATATCTTATACAGAAGGTCGCATTGATTTAAGCAATATTTCTGTAAATGCGAAATCTACAGGAATGATTGGCACCAAACGAAGTTTATATGTACTCAATGCAAATACAAAGTTTGGCGCGCTGCTTGATGTGGATAAGCGAAAAAGGACCGCCATTGAAGGAGGTTTGCGCTATGGGCCAGTGTCTTGTTATGGTGAATATCAACGATATCAATATATGCAATTGAAGCCTGTTCGAGGAACTACTGGTGATGCCAATTTTTATTCATGGTACGTATCTTTTGTTATCAATTTATATGGCCATTCCATTGAAAACAATACCCAAAATCAAGCAATAATGCAGCAATCAGAAAAGAATACAGGTCTGTGGCAGGCTGCTTTTAGACGCGAATATTTTTCTGGTGATCAGCAATGGATCATTGACAATGCATACAATTCTACAAGAGAAGCCAATGCCTATTCTATTGCTTTGAGCTATTTTGCAGGCATGCACTACCGATTGCTGCTTGATTATTCTGTTACTGATATTTCTGATCCATTAAGAATACGAGTGAATCCTGATGGCACCATTGAATATATGTCATCAGAGACCGCTTTTACATTACGTTTTCAAATATCAATTTAGGAGGTTTTTATGAGAAACAAACCATTTACTTTCGTGATAATGTTATTTTTAATTGTCGCATTATCATCATCTCTATCTTTTTCAGCTTATCATCATATGAATGAAGAAGATAGCGCCAAATTTTTACAAATGTACCCGGACAAAAAAGACACAAAGCTGGACAGTTGTGCGTTATGTCATTCTGGGGGGAGTTATGAAAAAAAACCAGGTGTATTTGTTCCAATGGGAAGTTGCCAGTGGTGCCATTATAAATATGGATATAATGCCATTGGCAATATTACAGAGACATTAAATGCTTATGGCAAGGATTATTGGGTCGCTGGAAGAAATGCTGATGCAGTTAAAGCAATCGAAAACAAGGATTCTGATGCGGATGGATTTTCCAATCTTGATGAAATATTGTCTCTCAGGTATCCAGGTGATGCATCAGATGATCCAGACAAAATTGTTGCCCCTTTTCGGATTTATTCCAGAGAAGATTTAAGTCAGTTAACCCGGCATACGCAATTCATGATGATGAACACCAGTCGATCCGGTGATTTTTATGCTGAATATGCAGGTGTCCCCCTGGAAATCCTTTTGGAAGATGCCGGCATTTTGGATTCTGCAACTGGAATTACAGTATACGCACCGGATGGTTGGTCAAATTATCATCCCTTAGATCCTGCTGATGAGTATAGTTTATACCACATCAGAGGGACATATCCACAAGCACAATATTATTACGAACCTGAAGCAGAAGCTTGGTGTGATTACAGTGCGACACTTTGTTCAGCGTTTTCTAATAATCAGATCATACCTGTTTCAGGCGGCTTAAAAGCGATTCTGGCATTTCAGCGAAATGGCGCAGACCTGACAATCGGTGTTTTAAATAATGAAAATAGACTGGATGGTGCTGGCCCATATCGCATAGTGGTGCCCCAGAAAGATCCATCACCGCCAGATCAATCCTCTAAATCGAATGATCAGGATGTTATCTGGCCGCATGACGAAAATTGGGATCATAATGCTGGATTCTGTACACGTTCAGTCACCATCATTAAGGTGGAGCCTTTACCTGAAGGTACAACTGATATCAATCTTTTGGAAGCTGGATGGAATTTCATTGATCAAGAAAAAATTATTATTTATGGGGCAATTCAGGGACAAACTGGAAGCATCTCTGGACAATTACTGGTGTCAAATGGTAATGAAATCTTACCTTTTGCCAATAAGACTGTCACTGTTGTTGAAACAGGTCACAAAGCCTTGAGTAATCAGGATGGAACGTATTTCATTGAAAATGTGCCTGTTGGTGATTATGCGATTTCAATTAAACATGAAGATCAACCGATATTAACCATTGATAATGTTCATGTTGAAGAAAACATCAATACGCAGATGCCCGGATATACCATTCATCTGCCACAAAATCATTGCGATGTTGACAATGATGGTGTAATTGGCTTGAAAGATTTCATTCATTGGTTTAAAGTTTTGGCAGGTATGAATGAAATGGGATCTGACCAAAAATAAGTTGTTTTGTATTTTACAATGGCTGAAAAAATGAGGAGGAAAAATGAAACGTTTTTTACCTGCAGCGCTGTGTTTCGTGTTGTTAGTTTGTTTCTTTCCAACAGTTGGGCTTTCCCAAAAGCAGCAATTATTGATGGCGACGACCACAAGCACTGACAACACAGGCCTGTTGGATTATTTAATCCCCAAATTTAAAGAAAAAACCGGAATCGAATTAAAATGGACCGCAACCGGAACAGGTAAGGCTCTTAAAATGGGTGAGAACTGTGATGTTGATATATTAATGGTTCATGCGCCTGCATCTGAAAAAAAATTTGTACACAATGGTTTTGGAACAGATCGTCGGGAAATAATGTACAATGATTTTGTTATCATTGGGCCGGCTCAAGATCGTGCCGGAATAAAGGGGAAATCAATTGAAGCGGCCCTGCAAATCATCAAGGCTAAAAAAGCTGTTTTTGTAAGCCGTGGCGATCATTCAGGAACAAACAAAAAGGAAATATCGCTGTGGAAAATTTCGAACCTGCCAGTCCCTGAAAAAGAAAAATGGTATGTTCAAACAGGTCAAGGCATGCTGGCGACAATCAATATTGCGACAGAGCGTAATGGATATACGATGTCTGATCGTGGGACTTATATTAAGTATGAGGCAAATCTGAAAGGAAACCCACCGCTTAAAATTCTGGTCGAAGGTGATGCGATATTGCTGAATCAATATAGCGTTATTGCTGTCAACAAAAAGCATTGCTCAAATGTAAAATACCATCTGGCCAGGGCTTTTATTGAATGGATTACCGGTGCGGAAGCGCAGACGTTGATTAAAGATTTTAAGCTATTAGGCAAACAATTGTTTACGCCCAATGCAAAATCGTATCAATAATTTTTCACATAATCCCATAACAATGCGACTGCATGCCAAGCATCATCACGATTAAAATGCAGTCGCTTTTTTTATCCTGATTCAAAAAATGAAATATATTTTAGAAGGTTTTTTTCAGGCATTTCATCTCCTAAGTTCTGGTAATGATGAAACATACTCGGCGATATGGGCAACATTGAGTTGTTCCAGTTATTCCATCGCATTTTCTCTGACTATAGGGATACCTGTTGGTTTTTGTCTTGGATATTATCACTTTAAAGGAAAGAATTCCTTAAGAACGATTACTGACTCCTTAATGGCCTTGCCCACTGTGTTTATCGGTCTGATCGTTTATGCTTTTTTGACCCATAGCGGACCAATGGGAAATTTTAGCTTGCTTTTCACATTACAAGGCATTGTCATAGGCCAAACGATCCTGGCATTACCTATTGTTATAAGTTTGAGTGCGGCAGCGGTTGAAGGTGTGGATCAAAAACTTCACATCATGATCATGTCTTTGGGAGGCAATCGAAGGCACCTTTTTTTGACAACGCTTTGGGAGGCAAGGCATGCTTTAATGGCCGGTGCGATGGCAGCTTATGGTCGAGTTATGACCGAAGTGGGGGTGTCAATGATCGTGGGTGGAAACATAAAATGGCACACACGAACAATTACAACAGCCATTGCTTTGGAAACCAACAAGGGACAATTCGGTATGGGGGTTGCGCTGGGATTGGTCTTGCTGTTCATCGCTTTTTGTGTCAATTTTTCTGTTTCATTTTTACGCCGAAGGAATTGAACCATTGAATCCGCCCATTTATGAAATCAAAGGCCTCAAGCACAATTACGACAGAAAAACAATTCTGGAAATTAATCATCTTTCCATTCAAAAATCTTCAATTATCGGACTTGTCGGCCCCAATGGAAGCGGTAAGACTACATTTTTAAAACTTATTGGGCTTATAGAAAAACCCACTGTGGGTGAAATTTTTTTTGATGGATACGCTGTTGAACCTTTTTCTGACAGTGCCAGATTTTTAGTTTCATTGCTGCCACAAGAACCTTTCCTCATGAAACGAAATGTATATAAAAATGTGTCCTATGGCCTAAAATTGAGAGGCAATATCAATGACATAAAATCAAAGGTGGAAGAATCTTTGTTAACAGTTGGTTTAGCATACAATGAATACGCTCGTCGAGAATGGTATGCGCTTTCAGGGGGGGAGCGGCAGCGTGTCGCTTTAGCTTCAAGACTGGCACTGAAGCCAAAAGTTTTACTTCTTGATGAACCGACTGCCAGTGTGGATTCTCTCAGCGAACAATTGATCAAAGATGCATCGCTCAAAGCGCGCGAACAATCAGGCACTACCATTATCATTGCGAGCCATGACAGGCAATGGCTTTACGAGATCTGTGATGAAATATTGTTTTTTTTTCAAGGGAAAATATTAGAAACAGGCCAGGAAAACTTTATCTATGGGCCCTGGAAAAAAATCGAATCAGGAAAATGGGGAAAGAAATTATCTGATGGTCAAACGCTGTATGTCACAGAACCGCCAAACCAGAATTCCATCGCAGTGATTAATTCCTTTACCTTTGCTCAGGAAAATATTGCCGGCAGCGACATAGAAATAGATCTGAAAGGTATTTTATCGCGACTCAGTCTGGAAAGAAAAACAGGTCAAATATTTGCCACAATTCTGGTGGGAAATCTTCCCTTGACTTTAAAAATATATCCGCATCAAGATAGGAAGAAAACATGTTTTCCAGGAAAAAAGAAAACGATTCGTTATCGACTGGATCAACTCAAATGGATTTAGCGACCCAATGGGGTAATATTTCC
>Ga0272440_1001350_pt1 | contig 20069 bp, 18 predicted proteins | sample SSMMMBAug17_FD_192440 | JGI IMG/M metagenome (GOLD analysis project Ga0272440, IMG submission 192440) | Marine sediment archaeal communities from Little Sippewissett salt marsh, Falmouth, MA, United States - SSM-MMB-Aug17 | ecosystem: Environmental > Aquatic > Marine > Wetlands > Sediment ...
ATCGGCAATCTCTAAATCATCATCTGATATTTCGAAATCATCATCAGTGGTTTCAGTATCTTCCGCTTCTTCGTCAGAATCATCGGCAATCTCTAAATCATCATCTGTTATTTCGAAATCATCATCAGTGGTTTCAGTATCTTCCGCTTCTTCGTCAGAATCATCGGCAATCTCTAAATCATCATCTGGTATTTCTAATTCTTCATCCAATAATTCATCAGAATCCTCAGTTGCTTCATCCTCAAGTTCTAAATCGTCACCGATGTCATCAGTTTCTTCATCTTCTGTATCTTCAGTTAAGTCAAAGTCTTCATCTGTAACATCAGTATCCTCTGTTATATCTGAGTCTTCATCAGAGATTTCAGAAATATCATCTTCTTGGTCAGAATTATCAGCCATATTCAGATCATCATCCGATCCTTCAATATTTTCATCCAATTCATCAGAACTTTCAGTGAATTCGTCTTCAACCTCTAAGTCTTCACCTAAGTCATCAGAGTCATCGGCTGTTTCATCATCTGTATCTTCAGTTAAATCCAAGTCATCATCAGGTACATCTGTATCCTCAGTTAAATCCAAGTCTTCATCAGGCAGATCTGTATCTTCAGTTATCTCTGAGTCTTCGTCAGGCAGATCTGTATCTTCAGTTATCTCTGAGTCTTCATCTGAGACATCAGTATTTTCATCGATTTCTTCTGGCAGGTCAGAGTCTTCATCATCAATGTCTTCAGTATTTTCAGGCAACGAATCTTCGTCAAAGTCCTGTTCGTCATCAAGCTCGTCTGAACGATCCATAATGTCAGAGTCATCAGCAGAAGAATCATCACTGTCTAAATTGTCATCAGGCATATCATCATTTTCAATCGGTACGTCAGGTTTTTCGTCTACAGTTGAATCATCCTCTGGCAACCCGGCATTTTCTTCAGATATTTCTTGTGGTTCTTCATCAACAGTTTCTGGCTGATATTGATCTTGCTGTTGGTCCAATTGTTTTTCTTGTGAAGAATCCTCTTTTTCAGAAGAATCTTCTTGTTGAGAAGGATCTGTATCTTTTGTTGCAGAATCTGGAAATTCAAGATCCGATGATTTCACTTTGAAAACATGACTACAATTTGAGCATTTGACTTTCTTACCTTTCTCTCCAACCTGTTCTGGCAAAATGGGATATTTTGTCTGACAGTTGGGACAGGAAATTAATCCTGTATTTTCAGCCTGAGATAATGTTTCATGAACTGGTAATTCTTCTTTTTTGGGATAAACTTTAAACACATGTTTGCAATTTGAACATCGAACCTTACTGCCTGATTCTTTGATGTTCTTATCATCCAGTTGAAACTCTGACTGACAATTGGGGCACGAAACATTCATTATATAACCTTTCCTCAATGAACGTTCATTTCATAAATGGAATAAACGTCAGTAATCGCCATTACAAAAACACCTGACCAATATTTTGATTCATGTGACCCTCTGATGCATTATCATTGCACTTTTTATGGTGGGTTTTATAAGGTTTGAGTGAATTGATATTTTCATAATTAAATTAAAGCTTTTTTACAAAATGCTGTGCATATATCATGGATCATTTGACCTGTAAATCAATAAAATTTATGTTCCAAAAGAATGAGATATTTAATAGACTTAGGAACCACAATTTAATAACTTTCCCATTCTTGCATCCCATATTCAGGTTGAATTTGTCCGGTGCAAAATCGAAAATTCAGCCTGAATATAGCGCTATAATGGAATAGCTATTAAATTATGGTTCCTTAGAAACATTTTCGGGGGTAAATTTTCCAAAAACGGTTTTTAAGTAAATCTAAAAAATACTTTTATTGATCAATTATATCAGGATGGTCTAAGCAAAAATCATACCATAGACAAAATGTTGTAAATATTATCGACCATATCTTCACTTGCTTTCCAATAAATAACCCATTGAATTATCGGATTAATCTTTTCCTTAAGTAACTGGAAATCAACATTTTGATAATATCGAATTACAGAATATAAAAAAATCTTTATCGTATAAAGTCAATCGTTGTCAAATGAAAATCAGAAATTTTCTATAAGCCTGTTTCAGCCAATTTTTTTAGTAGTTTGATTTGTTGTTTGGACAAATCTTTTTTCATTTCTATATTAATGCGAACAAAAATATCACCTCTTTTATTTGAATTCATCACTGGAAGACCATGCCCTGAAAGTCTCATTTTTGTTAGGTGCTTAGTGCCTTGTGCAATTTTTACATTTAATGAATTGCCATCTAAAGTTTGAATTTTTATAGTTGTCCCAAGCAAGGCCTCTGTAAATTTGACAGTTTGATCAATAAATAAATCGTTTCCTTCACATCCAAAAATAGGATGAGGTATTAGTTTTGATTGAATATAGAGATCTCCAGGAGGTCCACCATTCACCCCCGGATCTCCTTTACCAGCTATTCTGAGTTTTTTACCCGCTATCATCCCTTTAGGAATTTTAACCGTTAACCGCTCGTTCTTACCGCCATGAGAAAATGATATCGTTTTGTTTGAATCTTTAAAAATTTCTTCCAGGGTCAACGGAAGTTCATATACGAGATCACTACCTTTTGCAGGTACATTCTGATGTTTGAACTGAGCGTGTGGATTAAATTGATCACCAAAATTAAAAGAAAAATTTGAACTGCCTTTTCTACCTCTTCCACCAAAAATATTCCCACCGCCAAATCCAAACTCTTTTAAAATATCTCCAAAATCAAACCCTTTAAATATGTCTTCCTGGCTATATCGCTGTTTAAATCCTGTAGATCCAAACGTATCGTATTGTTTACGCTTATCTTTATCACTAAGAACTGCGTAAGCTTCACTAATTTTTTTAAATTTTTCTTCCGCTGTTTTATCCCCTTTGGTATGATCCGGATGATATTTCATCGCTAATTTGCGATAAGCTTTTTTTATTTCAGTATCAGTGGAAGTTTTATTAACTCCCAGTGTTTTATAATAATCCTCAGACATATCTTAACCTTTCCTGGAAAAAAATATATGAACGTATTGAGTGGAATTTATAATCGTTTTCCTTAATAAATAAGGTTGAATGCAGGTCATGTCAAGTTTTGGTAAAACGATAGAGAGAATGTTTTTAAAAAGAATTATAATCTACTGTTATTATAATAAATTTAATTGATTATCAGCCTGATTTCAGTAGGGATGCAATCAGGGAATTTTGCTTGCGCATCAATTTCAAGAGGTCTGACTCCTCTTCCAACCCATATGGTTTTCATTTTTAATAATGCGGCTGTTTTTAGATTACTTACACAGTCATCAACCATAATACAGTTCTCTCCTTTGATATTATATCGATTCAGCACATAATCATAAGCTTTGCGATCCGGTTTTGGAAAAAAATTCATATCCCTGATGTCAATAATGGTTTCAAAGCAATTGTTTAGACATAAAACGGATAAGACTTTTTTGGCATAATAGCGACAACTGTTTGTAAATAATATTTTGGGGACAGAAATGGCGTTTAATTGTTTTCCAAGTTCAGGGTTCGGTTGAATCTTTTTTTGAACATCAATATCATGTACATAATGCAAAAAATCTTCAGTGATAATATCATGATGTTTCTTTAAGCCAATTAGTGTCAATCCATAGGTTTTCCAATACATATCCCGGAGTTCATCAGCTCTTGATCTTGATAATTTTAAAGTGGACTGAATATAACGTGTTATTCGTTGACCCATTAAAGGAAACAGCTCATTTTCAGGTGGATATAAAGTACAATCTAAATCAATCAGCAGCAATTTCATTGATCAAGATGATCCCTGGCAAAACGATTTTGCTTCAATAATGTCAGGACGCGGCATATTTTGGTCTATCCACATAATTATTTTGCTAATTTCAGATTTGATGTCCTGAAATGCTTTGCCTCTATGACTGACGTCATTCTTTTCTTGAGCGGTAAGCTGCGCAAAAGTTTTATTTTTAGATGGAAAAAAAAAGATGGGATCATATCCAAATCCTGATTCACCAATGGGTGTTTCTGTAATTAAACCTTCACATTTTGCTTCATAAGTTAATGCTGGTCCGGTTGGAATAGCAATAGATATCACACATTCAAAAGCAGCATTCCGGTTATTTATTCCGTTCATTTGTTCCAATAGTTTTGAGCAATTTTGTTCATCAGTTGCATTGTCGCCAGCGTACCTTGCTGAATAGATGCCGGGTTCACCATTAAGCGCTTTAACCACCAGACCTGAATCATCAGCAAGAGCGGGTAAACCAAGAAATCTTGCAGTCAAGCTTGCTTTTTTATATGCATTTTCATCAAACGTTTCGCCATCTTCAACTATCTCAGGGATAGGACCAAAATCACTTAAATCTTTGATTAATACAGGGCTATCTTTTAGTAAAGCTTTGATCTCATTAGTTTTACCCTTATTGTGTGAGGCAAGAACAAGGATTGTTTGTTTCATAGTTTCTCCTGTCAGGAATCATTTAATTGAGATATTATTTTATTAAAATATTCAGATGCTTCAGGCGGAACAGATGTTAAATTTACACGAAAACAAGGTTGATCTTCTAAATGAATTTCTTCAACAACTTTTCCATAAATCTCATTGGTTATTTCATCCTTATTATCGTTATAAATGGTAATTTTTATATTAGACAGACGTTCAGCATTCACTTCTGATTGAATCATTATTTCAAGTTCTGCTACTTGAATAATTTTACCCAGATGTTTTTCAACGCCAGCATGTTTACCTTCCAAAATGGTAAATGCCGTATATAGGGGTTCTGGCAAATCTAAAAGTTTGATGCATTGTTTTTCAGGCAGAAAAATATTGAATTCTCCAGCGATGCCACCAATCTCGTATATGGTAATGGGCTGCTTTACCCCTTTTGGCATTACCTGAAGTTGATCATCGATTCGAATGAGCCCCTTGCAATCGTTAATCGTACTTTCAGAAACAAGTATCTGGCCGCCAACAGTGTACGATTCAATTCTTGATGTCAAGTTGACATTGCTGCCAATAACACCATATTTAGATCGTTTTTCAGAGCCAATATTTCCAACAACAACTTCTCCAGTATTGATACCAATCCCCATACAAACTTCAGGATAACCCAATTCTGAATTTTTTTTATTCACCAAGGTCATGGATTTTTGCATTTCAATTGCACAGGCAACCGCTCTCATGGCATCATCTTTTTGAAAAACAGGCGCACCAAAAATAACCAAAATGGCATCACCAATAAATTCATCTATTGTGCCTTGATATTTGAGGATTATATCAGTCATCGCTTTAAGGTAAATATTGATGATTGCTAAAACATCTTCAGGTGGCAATCGTTCACCAATTGATGTAAATCCTCTCAAATCTGTCATCATGATGGTTACTTTTCTTTTTTCACCGCCTAATTCAAGACCTTCGGGTGTGTCCAGAATGCTCTCAACAATATCATCAGAAAGATAGCGCCCAAAGGTTTTTTTTATAAACTGATTTCGGATTTCAAGTTCAGCACTTTGCTCTTCAACGCGACGATATGCAGCATCACGTTGCAGCATATTAATATACGCTTGAGAATGGTAACGAATTCGTGCAATAAGTTCAATTTTATCCGGAGGTTTGACAATATAATCGTTTGCGCCTAATGCAAAAGCATCAGCTTTAACCTTGGCATCTTCCTGACCAGATAAAACGATTAAGGGGGTCTGTTTTGAAAAAGAATTCATTCTATAATAGCGAACCATTTGTAGCCCATCAACATCAGGCATGGTCAAATCTTGAAGAATTACCGTTGGTGACACATGGTTTGCTTTATGAATGGCCTGGCGGGCATCCTGGCAGTAATGAAATCTAATATCCTCCTCTTCCTTGAGCATATTGCCAATCATTTTACCGATAAAGGGCTGATCATCTACCAACAATACTGTAATTTGAGCATTGGAAATATCAAAATTCGTTGAATGATGAGTTTCACTTTTCATAATTTACACTTCCACTATCACAATAATTATAAACATATTCATCCTGATTGTTTTTTATCGTATTCATATTTTTTTTTCAAGATGCTTATTGAATGCATAAAGAAACTATTTTTTTTTTAAATGAAATCAAGATGATGATTGACAAAAAAACATTATTTCTATAGAAAATAAAGATAATATATTATTTTAACTCATAATAGTTTGTTAATCTTAATGAGTTTATTAATGAAAGGATCCCATCCATGCCAAAAAAATGGATATTTAATGTATTAATTTTTTTAATATTTTCAGCAATCGTTCAATTTTATGGGTGCTCTTCAAAATTTCCAGATATTGATGTCTTAAGCGAAGACCTTGAAAAAGGATTATCCTGGCGACCCTTGAAGGATAGTTTGCATGTTGACGATGTTTTTTCGTTAATCGATGTCCGCATAACAAGAAGTTCAGTATCTTGTGATGAATCTTGTGAATGTATCCTTGAATTTCGAGGAAGACTTCGATCCATTAATACTGTTTATTACTCTGTTCAATATAAAGGATTATATCGTGAAATACCTGAATGGGGACTTGCCAATAAACAGGCCTGGTTGAAAATTAATCCAGGCAGATTTTATGAGGTAAGGGGAAAAGGGTATTATGATCTTTATGATACAGGATGGAAAATACGTCAATTTGATGCCCCTATTCTCAACGAAAATAAAGAAAAAATTGCAAAATTTTATATTCCAAAAATTGTTTTAAAAGACAAAGGTCTCATGCTTGATGAACAATAGGATGAATAAGGTGTTTTTTGAAAATAAATTCACCAGGGAACAATTGAAAAATAAGTTCCCCATTTACAATTGTACGTTTCGTGGCTATAGATCGTAGAGACAAGGCATGCTTTGACTCTACAAACAAGAACCGAAACCGAAAATTTAATTAAGAATGAGGAATTTATTTTCAGAGCATTCCCAAAGACGACCTTACCCTTGAGTGAGTTAAGGGGAAACGATATGGATATCCCTTTTGTTTATTTATTATAAATTTGAAAAAGTGGCTGAGTAACAAATATTAAAGCTAAAATACACATCACCAATAACACCGATACAATAGAAATAATCAGAAAAACTGTTGGCAACCCCATACAATTTTCTATAGCAGCAACCATTTTAACCGATAACGAACCAACGCCAAATGTTAAGATGAATTTAGTGCCATAAGCAGAATGGAGAAAACGAGATGGCGCTAATTTGGCAACAAGTGTATTTTCGATTGGCTGCATCCCCAATAAAAAGAAAAAATAGACCATTGTTGACAAAATTAGAACGGTATTAGACACAAACGCCAAAATGATTGCCAGGGGAATTGTGATAACATGAAAAATCAAATAACATTTTCTCAGATCAAAATATTCAGCAACTCGTCCACCGGTGTACTGTCCAATCATACCTGCCACAAAAACAATGCTGACCGATGTTGTAGCGACAACATTAGGCGAGACGCTATTCAATAGCAGATGAAAAAATTCAAAAATGTCCTGATTTTTCAGTTCAAAGTATGCCGGTAATATAACCGTTGCCCCTCGATAGGCAACGCCTCCCAGCATCATGGCGATTAATAGTATTACAAATGGTTTAATTATTTGTTTAGCCGTATAGTTATCCGAACCATTTTTTTTCGTTTCTGATGTAAATGGTAAACGAATCAACAACAATATTCCCAAACAATTAATTATACCCGCTAATAAGAACATTGCTTTAATGCCATACATCCAATTCATAATTCCAGCAACAAGTGGTGCAAGCGCAATCCCTAAATTTCCAAAAATTCCATTAATGCCCATTCCAAAACTTATCCTACTGACTGAGCGCGAAATCCAACCAAGTCCAACGGGATGATAAATACCTGAGAAAGCACCTAATCCTGCTAATCCAATAGACAGTGCTACAATATTATCTAAACATAACGCAATTCCAAAACAACATATCCCTGCACCTGAATGAAAAATCATCATCAATTTTCTGGCGCCCCATCGGTCAGCAGCAAATCCCCATGGCAAAGCTGTAATACCAAACAGGCAATACATCCAAAATGAACGTCCCAAAATATCAGATAAATCGGTTTGATAATAACTTGCTAATGGCAGAAGCAGAGCTGTGAAAAAAAACATATTAAAATGACTCATAAAATGACCAAAACAAGTAATCATTATAATTTTTCGTTCTGTTATCGTCATTTTGGGTGGTTTATTATTCATCATATAGTCGTTACTTTCATTAGATGTTAGGTGATTTCTGAAAAAGAATATACTAAAATTCAGAAAATTGGCAACTGAACGATCCTATAGACGTAACATGCTACGTCTATACACATATCAAACGGCGACAACTTATGAACTTCAGAAATTATGGTATATATATTTCCGGAAATCGCCTTAGGAACGAATTCCAATGACACTTGCAAAACGTCCAGAAATTTTCTTTTTTCGATATGAGTAAAATAATTCAGGTTGACAACAGGTACACATATTCGAAATTTCAATGTTATTTGCTAAAATACCAGAATCACAAAGTTGTTTTTTCGAAATTTTCCAAAAATCAAAATAATTGGGCTTAGAAGAAAATGGCCACATGTATTCTGGTAATTCTTTTTTGTAGTTGATAAATTCAGCACAACATGGCCCTAATGATGGACCGATTCCTGCTAATATATGTTTGGGATTTGCGCCCATTGCGACCATTTTTTCAACCGTTACTCCAATTATATTTTGAACACTTCCCCGCCAACCAGAATGAATGGCAGCAACCCATAAATTTTTTGTATCAACAAGAAGCACAGGCTGACAATCAGCTGTTTTTATCAATAGCAGAATATTGGGATTTTGGGTAATCATTGCGTCGCCTTCAAGGGTTTCATCAAAATCTGTATCCACAATATGAATTGTTCGACTATGAGTCTGAACAACAGATTTAGACACTAAAAGCCCCATTGTTTTCAGAATACGTTTTTTATTTTCTTCAACAGCAGCCGGATTGTCGCCAACATTATTGCTAAGATTCATACTATCGTAAGGTGCAACGCTTACGCCACCTTTTCGAGTAAAAATACCATGAACGACTTCTGGTATTGCTGTCAGATTTTTAAATTGAAGGTAATTGAATTGGGAAACTATCATAATTATTATATAATACCTCAGTCTTTATCTGATTATAAGAATAATTTATGTCATTAAATGAATCGCACCACACGCTGATAATACCTGGCAGTGATAATAACAGCTTATACGTTTTTATTGATCATCCGGTTTGAAATAAGAATTTTTTAGGTGGGGCAAGATCATCATCAATGATATCATTTTTTTCTTTGTTCTCAGATAATTGAAACGATGATGTGGTCATATCACTGTCATTTGCTTTTTTGTTGGCTTGTATTTTTTTGTCAGGCTTTTGATTCAATGCTGGTGTTTTTTTCAGTTTTCTGGAGATAAAAGACAGTATGAGAAAAACTACAATATATCCAACACAGAACCATAAACCAGATAAAATAGACACAAGAAATTGTTTAAGGGGAACATTGACAGACACAATAGAATAAAGACTGTTACATTTTATTGTCATCCAACCAATATCCAATCGGGCATTTGAGTTATATGATACAGGATTGATCATTCTTGACGCTATTGAAAAAAATGATAGCCCACCCTCCTGCAAAAGTCCCCATGCAGCATGATTTCGAATTGAGTTATCTTTTAAAAGGACTTTCATCCCGCAATAGGAAGACTGATGATTCCACCAGGGATTGCTGTCCAATACTTTGATGATTGTATTTGTAAATTCACCTTCGTTTTTTCCAGAGTCAACATATAGTAGTATCTGAACATCATCAAATAAAGGATAATGATCAGCAGCACGCATTAAAGATGATTTTAATCGATGAACGGTTTGTTGAACATCAGGGTTGGCATGAAATCGTTTTTTCCAATAATCAGCCGCTTTAAACAATTGTTTACGATCCATCTGCATGGGAAGCGTATCGCCCATTTTTTCAGATAGATGTTTTGGATCAGGAATGCGGTTTTCCATAATAAGCATGTTAAAAACCAATGCATAAAGCGCCTGCAATTCACCAGATGATTTTGCAATTGGATGAACCACCGTATGCAAAGCAAATCGGTTAATAGTGGCAAGATCTTCAGACGAAATATCAGTAAATAATCCATTTAAATAAGCAGATGCATGATTTGAGTATTGATCCAATTGAACTTTTATGTCATACAGACTGATACAAATCAAGATTAACAGTATCCAACGAAAAAAACGATTCATAATAAGGTTTAACTCCATAGGGAAATAAAAATGATGTATTACGAAGATAATAGTGCTTTTTTTAAGAAAACAATTATGCCGTGGTATCAGTCTGATGGCATGTGCATTCTCAAAGCTTTTATCATGATCTTTTTAATCATTTTTTCAATTATCGGTATTCAAGTCGCAAATACATTGCCAAAATGGTATGGCTTCAAGGGAGTACCGGTATGCCTGTTGATATTGTCAGTGTTCATCTTTGTAATGAATATCGGTCGATTAATTCACAGACGTATGCAGGCGCAGTCAAAAATGAAACGGCGTTTCTAATTTTTTTCTAAACTTAATTCAAATTTACAATCCTTTTCAACACATGTAAGAAAAGAACCTTTTTTTCGCGTACTTTTTTCCACCACAAAAGGTGCATTACAGTCAGGGCATGCTTGATTAATTGGTTTGTTCCAAAGGGCATAGTCGCAATCTGGGTATTGGCTACAGCCATAAAATGTCTTACCCCTTCTCGTCTTTTTTTCCAATATTTCACCCGTGCATCCTTCTTTCGGGCATTTAACCCCTGTCGATACTGATTTTTGAGGTTCAGTTAGCGAACGAGTAAAATTACAATTGGGATACGCAGAGCACGCCAGAAATTGTCCATATCGACCCGTTTTAAGCAGTAAAGGGCTTTCACATTTTTCACATTTCTGATCGGTCATTTTGGGGGGTTCATTTTTAATGGCATTAACCTGCCCCTTCTCATCTCTTTCATAATTGCAGCTATAAGTACAGTCTGGATATCCTGCACAAGCCAGAAATAGGCCATTTTTGCCATTTTTGATATTCAAATGATGATTTTGACATTCAGGACATTGAATGTGAGTTTTCATTCCAGTTCGTTTCATGCTCAACATCTCTTCACCGGCTATTTGTAAACTCTTTTCAAAAGGATTATAAAAGTCGGAAAGCACATGCGTTAAATTTTTTTGAGCTGTTTCAATTTCATCTAGATTGTTTTCCATATTGGCTGTGAAAGTTACATCCATAATCTCAGGAAAACTTGCCATCAATAAGTCATTAACGATATATCCGATTTCAGTCGGTTTAAAATTTCGTTTATCTTTTTCAACGTATTTTTTATCCTGAATGGTTGAAATAATAGTTGCATACGTACTGGGTCGTCCAATGCCATTTTCTTCCAACTCTTTTACCAGTGATGCTTCAGAAAAACGTGGTGGCGGTTGGGTAAAATGTTGTAGAGGATCAATTTTTTCTTTTTTCAGGTATGTTTGTTCAGTCATTGGAGGTAGCACTGAAGACTGTTCCTGTTTTTTAGCCTCTTCTTCGGTAGAAACATAAACAGCCATAAAACCTTTGAATTTAACAGTGGAGCCACCAGTAGAAAACTGATAGTCTCCAGCAGTTATGGTAATTGTCAGGTTGTCAATTAAAGCCTGAGCCATTTGTGATGCAACAAATCTTTTCCATATAAGCGAATACAATGCCAATTGTTCTGGCGATAAAAAGGGTTTAACATCATCGGGGGTCTGAAAAACTGAAGTGGGTCGAATGGCCTCATGAGCATCCTGTACTTTTTTCTTATTTTTGAAAAAACGTGGTTGGGGAATGGTAAAGTCCTGACCAAACTGTTGCTGAATCCATTGTGTCGCCTCAACAGCCGCTTCATTTGCAATTCGAGTGGAATCTGTTCTCATATAAGTGATTAATCCCAAAGGTTCTCCGCCAATATCAATACCTTCATATAATTGCTGAGCAATTACCATTGTTTTTTTTGCTGAAAATCTTAGTTTTCGAATAGCTTCTTGTTGAAGTGTACTGGTAATAAAAGGAGGTAATGGATTCCGCTTGATCGTTTTTCGGGTTATTTTTGAGATAATGTATGTTTCATTTTCCAAATCATCAACAATTTTTTGGGCGACTTCACCATTTGGAATATGAGCTTTTTTGCCGGATATTCGTGTCAATTTTGCCTGAAAAGCAGGCGGAGAGTTATCAGCAAGAAGCATTGCTGTTATGGTCCAGTATTCTTCGGGCTCAAATGCTTGAATGGCTCTTTCGCGATCAACAATAATGCGAACCGCTACAGACTGGACTCTTCCAGCACTTAATCCTCTTTTGACTTTTTTCCATAGTAAAGGGGATATCTGGTAGCCAACCAATCGATCTAAAATTCGTCTCGCCTGTTGGGCCTTGTATTTATTGACATTTAGTTTTTCTGCAGATTTAATGGATTCTATAATGGCGTTTTTCGTTAACTCATGAAATAATACCCGATGAAAATTACGTCCTTTTTTTTTCAAAACTTCAGACGTATGCCAGGCAATGGCTTCTCCTTCGCGATCCGGGTCAGGCGCCAGGTAAATATCTTCAGCATTGCCCGCAACCTTTTTTAATTCCCGAATAACTTTCTGCTTACCAGGGATAGCGATATATTTAGGAGAAAAACCATTTTCTATATCAATACCAATTTCTTTTTGAGGTAAATCTTTGATATGTCCCATGGTTGAGGTAACATTATATCCATTCCCTAAATATTTTTTGATTGTTTTTACTTTTGTTGGCGATTCGACAATAAGAAGTGGTTTATCACCCATAGTTTACATCCTTTGAAAAACGTTTACCAGGGTATTGTTTAACAATACCCTTTAGTTCCATTTGAAGTAATTGCGCAGATAATTCTGCTGTTGTTTGATCTAAAAACAGTAACAATTCATCAATATGCATCGGCTCTAATGTTAAATTATCCCATATTGACTGCTCAACAGAATTCAATGTTGGCATTTCAGCTTGAATGGTTTTAGATATCGTATCTTTGTGCGATTTCAGGTGATAATTTAAAAAAGGCCCTAAATCTTCAAGAACATCCTGTGCATTTTCTACCAATTTAGCACCTTGTTTAATCAGTCGATGCGTGCCATTACTAAATTTTGAATGAATATGACCAGGAACTGCAAAAACTTGCCGGTCCTGTTCTAAAGCCAGGCGGGCGGTAATTAAGGAACCACTTTTTTCGCCTGCTTCCACGACAACTGCTCCCATACTCATTCCACTGATAATTCGATTACGAAGCGGAAAATGGTATGTCTCTGGCCTGGCCTGCATAGGAAATTCCGAAATAACTGCGCCATTTTCTTTTGCAATACAATGAAAGAGCTTTTTATTTTCTCCGGGATAGACGATTTCCAGCCCGCATCCTAAAACAGCAATAGTCCTTCCCTTAGCGGCCAGTGCGCCTTCATGAGCCGCAGTATCAATACCCCTGGCCATGCCACTAACAATGGTTATATGATGCATGGCAAGGTCTTTTGCCAATGAACGTGTTACTGTTATTCCATATGAGGTTGCATTGCGAGACCCTACTATTGCCAAACAAGTTTCTGATGAATTTAAAGTACCATAGACATATAAAACTGGGGGTGGATCCGGTATCTGTTTGAGAAGTGGTGGATAAAGATCATCATTTAAACATACCATGCGTATACCATAATTGCGAGCTCTTGCTATTTCTGCTTTAGCTAATTCAATGGGCTGCTTTTTTTGAATTTCATTGGCCAATCGCCTGGTAATACCCTGAACTAACATTAAATTTTCAACCGATTGTGTCAATACAACTTCAGGTGTTCCCCATTGGTCAAGCAGCCGTTTAAATAAAAGATTACCAACGCCAGCAATATTTTTTAATAACAACCACGGCAGAAGATGATCCATTACAAGACCTTGTTTTTGTAAAGAATAAAAGCAATAGCAGAGAATCCAATGCCAGATTCTCTGCTATTTAATATTTATTTCCAAAGTAGTAGTATCGGACTGGCTACAAATATCGATGAATAAGTTCCTATCAATACGCCAATCATCATAGCAAAAGCAAAATCATGTATAATACCACCACCAAAAAGGAACAATGCAAGAACAACAATCAATGTTGTCAGCGAAGTCAATATGGTTCGGCTCAATGTTTCATTGATACTGGTATTAATGATTTGATCTAAAGTATTACGATGTAGTTTCCTAGAATTTTCACGTATACGATCAAACACAATAATCGTATCGTTTAATGAATAACCAATAATGGTTAATAAAGCAGCAATAATTGGCAGGGTAAATTCTTTGCCACATATCGAAAAGATCCCCACAGTAATCATGACATCATGAATCAATGCTGTAATGGCGCCCATTGCATATTTCAATCGCAAGAACCAAAATAAAATCATCGCTAAAACAAGGGCGATAAAAATTAAAAATGGCATACTGATATTCATTACCTTAAAGAAATATACGCCGCCCATCAAGCAGGCTGCCATCACCCCGCTGACGACCCATTTAAATTCAAATCGGCCAGAAATATAAATAGTGATAAACAATAACGCGAAAAACATTGCCATTAGCGCTTTTTCTCTGAGATCTTTACCCACCTGTGGGCCTACCATTTCAATACGTCGAACTTCAGCAGGAGGCGGTGACGTTTTTTCTTCTACAACTTCAGATTTTTCTTGAACAGTCGTTTGTGTTGTTGCTGTATTATCCGCAGCAATACTTGTTTCAGTTTTTTGTTCAGTAGCTTTGTTTGGAATGGCTTCACCCGATATTTCTTGAATCAGCGCATTTTGAACTTTTTCAGAAAGTCCTTCAAGGGCTTCATAAGCAACATCTGCACGAACAAGATATTCATTATCAGCAGTATCACCATACTGTTGGATAGATGCTCCAGAAATTCCTAAGGGATTCAAAGCTTTTGTTATTGTATCTGCTGTTGTTGGAACGTTGAATTTTATTTGAATCAATGTACCACCGGAAAAATCAATCCCATAACGGGGCCCGCCATGAAAGAGTAACGATAAAAGGCTGATAAGAATCAATGCACTGGACACTGAAAAGCCGATCAGACGTTTACCTGTAAAGTCTATATTAATATCTGGTTGGATAAATTGCATTATATACTCAAACTCCTTATCTGACGGTTAATGAGAAATGAATCAAAAATTTGGCGTGATACAATCAAGGCTGTAAACAAGCTGGCGATAACTCCCAGGCTTAATGTAACGGCAAAGCCTTTGACCGGACCTGTCCCAAATTGAAATAAAACAACAGCAGCAATTAATGTCGTAACATTTGCATCCAGGATCGTTAGTGTAGCTTTGCTATACCCGGCATCCACTGCTGCCAGTGGAGACTTTCCAACCCGAAGTTCTTCACGAATACGCTCGAAAATCAATACATTTGCATCCACTGCCATACCAATGGTTAAAATAATACCAGCAATACCCGGAAGCGTCAATGTCGCCTGAAAGCCTGCAAGCCCTGCTGCAATTAACACAATATTCATTGCTAAAGCAACATCAGCAATCAAACCTGCTATTTGGTAATAAATTACCATGAAAACGATCACAAAAATGCCACCAATAAGCATGGACAGAAGTCCCTTTCGGATGGAATCTTTTCCTAAAGACGGGCCAACTGTTCTTTCTTCTAGAATATGTACAGGGGCTGGTAATGCACCTGCACGAAGAACGATCGCAAGGTCATGTGCTTCATCATGCGTAAAACTTCCTGTAATTCTGGCCTCGCCGCCAGAAATTTTTTCCTGAATGACAGGTGCTGAATGAATTTTCTTGTCCAAAACAATGGCCAATCTTCGTTGAACATTTGTTTCAGTTACTCGTTCAAACAACCGGGCACCCTTCTTATTAAATTTGATCGACACATAGGGTTCATTGTATTGCGAATCAATGTTAACGCGCGCATCTGTCAGATATTCACCGGTAAGCGCTGTACGTTTCTCAACCAGATAAGGACTTTTGGAAACCCGTTTTGTCTGACGATTTTCAACGACTTGATAAAGAATTTCCATTCCAGGAGGTATTTTTCCTTTAAGGGCTTCTTCAACATTATGTTGATCATCAACAAGCTTAAATTCCAGTAAAGCTGTTTTTCCAATAAGATCTTTGGCTCGTTTTGGATCTTTTACCCCTGGCAATTGAATTAAAATACGTCGATCTCCCTGGCGACGTATATCTGGCTCAGATACACCAAATTCATCAATACGATTCCTGATGGTTTCAAGTGCCTGTTCAGCCGCTTTTTTCTTGATTTCAGCCATATCACTATCCGGCAAATCCAGCACTATAGAAAGCACATTGCCATCCTGTTTCCGGGATGCAATACGGAATTCTGGGAAGTCATCATCCAGTAATTTATCGAAGGAATCAATTTTATCAACAACCTGAAGGTTCAATTGATAACCTTTACGTTTAATATCTGAAAATTTGATATGATTTGTTTTCAGTTCTCGCCGAAGTTCATTACTCATACGTTCGATAGTGCTTTCAACAGCTTTTTCAGCTTCAACTTCAAGAACCAGATGCATTCCACCTTGTAAATCAAGTCCCAGGTTAATCTTTTTATGAGGCCAAACATCAATATGAAATGACGGCAACACATAAAGCAATGAACCAAAAATAACCAACAGAATGATAATGGTTCGTGGTGATATGTTTTTCAAGATTTCATTCCTTTCTTTCAATTATCGAATTATCGATAACCATTTATGAATCTGCGCGTCCACTGGATGGGACACTGACGTGATCTTTAATTAAAACACTCACATTGGTACGGACACATTTGACACGAACCCGATCAGCAATTTGCAGGGTAACGGTCTCTGGATCGTCGCACCCTGTTACTCGGCCATAGATACCGCCACTGGTAATCACTTGATCGCCTGGTTTAAGGCTTTCAATCATTGCCCGATGTTCCTTGGCTTTTTTCTGTTGAGGTCGGATCAACAGAAAATAAAAAATTGCGAAAATAATTATCATTGGGAGTAATGCAGTAAACCCACCGGCAGCTTGTTGTCCGGCGGCTCCTCCATTTGCTCCCATAGCAAAAGCAATTCCGATCAAAACAATTCCTCCTCAAAATATTTATTATAAAAAAATTTTATTTTTACAAAATGGTAAAAAGTAGGTGACATACTTCAAATGAAATTGAACGTCAAATGTTTCTTTAATTTTTTTTTAAAACATATAATTCCTATGTCCGCAAAATTTAGTTGGCCTGAATATTGCTTTGTATTTAACGCTTTTGTATTTTACTGCGTGAAATATAGAATCCTTTTCACTGTAGAGACTGAGCATTCTACGTCTTTAAGGAACCACAATTATAGATTTAATTTTTCTTTTATTACACTTTCAAAAAAGGTTGAGTCATTGCCAAAACTTAATCGTATTCCCAAAGCAAACAATGGTAACGAGCATTTGAAACGTTCAATGACTTTTACATAGTCTTTTTCAGTGGTAACCATGCATTCTGCTCCCGATTGTTTGGCTTTAACGACAATCGTCTCAAGGTCAGCATCACTATATACATGATGATCTTGAAACAATTCTGAGCCAACTATCTGATAATTTAACGTTTCTGCTATGCGCAAAAAATCATTGTTATTGGCAATTCCTGAAAAAGTGAAGATACGCCTTGCACCTAATGACGAAGGATCAAAGATAGAAATTCTGCCGATTTCATCTGTTTGCATCAACTTATCTGGTACATGACGACATTTTAGCACTGGTTTATTGGCAATATATGGCGCCAATATGGATTCATAGTTGCCAATTTGAGTCTGTGAAGCTCTTGTCATAATATAAACATGAGCTCGGTTTAAATGAGCAGGAGGCTCACGTAACATTCCTCTGGGAAAAACATATTGATTACCCAATGGGCGGCTACGATCCATCAATACGATATCCAAATCCCGATGAACACGCAAATGTTGAAAGGCGTCATCTAAAATAATCACCTGAGGGTTAAACTTTTGAATTCCCACGCAACCGGTTTCGTACCGATCTTTACCCACAAGAACAGAGACACCTTTTAATTTTTCAGCCATTAAAAAAGGTTCATCACCAGCAGAATCAGCATCCATAAGAATATTTTTACCATCGCTGACGATACCGATACTTCGTTCATATTTACCTTTATATCCCCTGCTTAATATTAAAACGCGAATTCCCATTTGTTGAAGCATTCGTGCTAAATAAATGGTCATGGGAGTTTTACCTGATCCTCCCATGGTTATGTTACCAATTGAAATAACTTTACAATTCAGACGTTTTGTTTTGAATAAACCATAGGCATAAAAAAATGCGCGAATCTTCATAATAAGGGAATAAATGAGAGACAGGACAAATAAAAAAAACGCAAGTCCCCCCTTAGCATGATCATCACGCATTATACTTTCAATTTTTTGAATAAAAGATTGTTTTATCATTTTCAAAAATTATAGTTTAAGATTCGTAATACGATCAATGGCTTCTAACACTTTTTCATATTGATTAAATGCACTAATCCGAATGAATCCCTCACCGCATCTACCAAAACCAGAACCTGGTGTACAAACAACACCAGCCTGTTCAAGAAGCCTGTCAAAAAATTTCCATGAATCGGTTTGAGTATCCACCCATATATACGGTGAATTTTGTCCACCAGTACAGGAATAACCCATTGATGTCATGGCTTTCCGGATCACCGCGGCATTTTTTAAATAATATGAAATTAATTGATTGACCTGATTGCTTCCTTCATCTGTATAAACAGCATAAGCCGCACATTGAACAGGATAGGATACGCCATTAAAGCGTGTGGTTTGCCGGCGATTCCAGAAATTTCTTAAGGGATGAGGATTGCTTGCGTCATCATAAACGATACAATCTTCAGGAACAACCGTATAAGCACATCTCAAACCGGTAAATCCGGCAGTTTTAGAAAAACTACGAAATTCAACCGCAACTTTTGTGGCACCTGGAATTTCATAGATACTTCGCGGAATATCCGGATCCTGAATAAATGCTTCATATGCAGCATCAAAAAGTATGAGCGATTTATGTGCTTCTGCATATCGAACCCATTTTTCAAGCTCATTCTTTGTAATGGTTGCTCCAGTTGGGTTGTTAGGATAGCATAAATAAATCAAATCCACAGGCTTTTCAGGTAAATCAGGTATAAAATTATTGTCTGATGTACTCTCAAGGTAGATCAAATCATGATAACGTCCATTATCAAATATTCCAGTACGGCCTGCCATAACGTTGGTATCCACATAAACGGGATAGACCGGATCGGGAACCGCAACTATTGTTGATTGACTGAATAATTCCTGAAAACTTCCAGTATCACACTTAGCGCCGTCGCTGATAAATATATCGTTGGGTGAAATCGATGCTCCCCTGGCGTTGAAATCTTTTTCTGCAATAATTTCTCGTAAAAAAGCATAGCCTTGTTCAGGGCCATATCCTCTAAATTGTTCACTATTGCCCATTTCATCACAGGCTTTATGCAAAGCCTCAATACAGGCGGGAGGTAATGGTTCTGTGACATCACCAATTCCTAATTTAATAACCTTTTTATCTGGATTATTTTTTTGAAAATTTTCAACGCGATGCGCAATTTCTGAAAAAAGATATGAAGCGTTAAGCTTTTTGTAGTTCATGTTTAGGCTGATCATTGGATTCCTTTCTAAAGTAAATTTATTGATAATAATGAATATTGGTTGAAGTCATTAAAAATAGCAGATTGTTATGTGTATTGCAAGAATTATGGCGTTTGCAAAGCTCTGACAGATTTTTTTTATTGAATATGATTAAACAGTGTATTGAGATCGTTTTTTGTTGACCACACTATTTTATGATCGATCAATAATTTTTCGGCATCATTTGTTTGATTCATATTTTTTTTTGGATATAGCCAATGTTGTCATCTTGAAGAATAATACCATATTTGAGAAGCAGATCTTTAAAGGTTTAC
>Ga0272440_1001351_pt1 | contig 20057 bp, 6 predicted proteins | sample SSMMMBAug17_FD_192440 | JGI IMG/M metagenome (GOLD analysis project Ga0272440, IMG submission 192440) | Marine sediment archaeal communities from Little Sippewissett salt marsh, Falmouth, MA, United States - SSM-MMB-Aug17 | ecosystem: Environmental > Aquatic > Marine > Wetlands > Sediment ...
GAAACCGCCAAGTGAGTTGAGGCCAACGCTGAGCAAGAACAGAATCGGTTTAATCACTGAAATAAAAAAAAGCTCGTGGAGTCAATTAATAGAAGATAGCTGAGTGGCCAAATCACAGTTTAGTATTATCATTCAACTTAGGTTTTTCATGGCACGAAATATGCCCGCTTGCCCGGATTGCCATCTTCATTAAAGAATTTCTGGCAAACCAAGAAGGCATATTTTATGCCATGAAAAACCAAAGTTGAATGATAATATCTGACAACAGCCAAATTTCAAAAATTGATTTTATTATATTATACAGTTAAGCGGAATTATCTCTCGAATTTACATTCAATCATTTCATTACAAAATGATGATATACAGTTGAATGATATGCAGATGTGTCATTAAAAGATATACAGGAACTATAGAGCGAGCTACTATTTATACTCCCAATTTAGTACGTTTAGATCATGTAACAAAAAATCGATTGTATTAGAAGTTTGATTGTAAACAAATTTTAAAGGACTATTTTGAAACCCACTGACAGCGGCTATTGATCTGAAATTCAACAAAACACAAATCAAGGATCTGAATTCACTGAAATCGGCGACTGAGCGAAACGAGATGTACTAAATATCCACTGAAATCTAAACCTTACCTGGAGTTCAATAAACACAAAAAGCATGTAGCCAAAAACTTGGACATCGGCTATTGAACTGAAATCAAACGAAGCAAGAATAGTTAGAAATTCTTAAATGAATTATGATGAAAAGAATGATTTTATGGCAAATATTTAAATTATTTAACAGGTTAATATGCAAAATTTGTTGTTATCCCGAATACAAAATACATGCCAATGAATTATTTTCATTGATAGCTGATAATAAATATTGACAAATCATTACTGATTTATTTAAAAATATTTTTTATGAAAAAATGAAAAAATTGAAATGACTGGAAAACAGAATCGGTTTATGTTGTTATCAAGCTTCTTGTTAACATACTTTTTTTAATATTTATTCAAAAAAGCCTTCTGTATAAGCACTGGTTATTGTGCGTAAACTTAGGGCGTAGGGAACTGTTACAAAAAAACTTATTACTTTTATGCTTGTTTTACAAAATTTTTTAAATGGGAGTAAACTGAGTATCCAAGCATGCGGTATTTGTACATAATTACAATGAAGAAAAACTCTGATTCGTCTGATGTTAATGATTACTATGATGGGTTGTTCGCTGAGTCACCACGCAATCTGTTTAAAGTCAGACTTTAACCAAAGTTCGTTACACGCAATCTGTTTAAAGCCAGGACATTAACCTAAGTGCGTTGAGGAAAATACCGAGCCTCTATGCAATCGGTTAAAAATCATATCTTTATCGAAGTGTGTTGAAGTAAATCGCTGATCAATAATTACATTTGATATCCACCCAAAAACTTTGAGTCAAAAGGTGAGTAGCCATGCAATAGATTAAAGTTTATGAAAAACAAAGCTGTGTGTATATTTCATGAGATCTGAACTATGTTTAACAGAGTATCAATAAAATTGAAAAAATGACTGATATTAATATACTTAAGTGAATGAGTGCAAAACCTATGCAGATATGATATTAGCTAAATAAATAATGGATGGTAAATTGAAATTAACGAGTTATTATTCACTATTATCTGTAATAAAACCGATGCTTTCGAAAAGTGATTCAACCATACTTGAAATGTTAGTATATGAGTGTATTGAAGAATAAATTTTTATTTCTGTTCGAAATTTCGAAATTTAATATAATTTTTTGTTGTTTATTCAGGAGTTGTCAATGAAAAAGAAAAAATTCATGTTTATAGCATGTTTTTGCTTAATCATACTTGTTAACTTTAATTACGTTATGGCGAATGAGACCCATTTATTTTTTGATGATTCCAAAAAAATTGATGAAATACCTTCAAAAAAGTGGTTCTCATATATTGATGTTGGAGAATTATTCTGTTCTAAAAATGGAGGTTATGTGGCACATAGCTCAGAAAAAGCAACCCTTTTTTACACAAAAGATTTTGGGTTAACGAACGTAACTCTATTAAAAGTAAAACACATTTTTCATATTCAATTTTTGGGTTTAATTGGGCATGCCAAACTTTTAATCTATGATTCAGATGGTATGAATCTATTATATGAGTCAGTGCCGCAGGTAACTGAAGATAAAGAAAATGATTTTCATCTTAATGGAACTATTGTGTTTGATGTACCTGGAGATATTGTTGTTGGTGATTCTTTTTATGTTGCAATTCAATCAATGCTTCATGGATCTACTGAGTCCAGTTGGCCTTTTAGTTGTGGTAACACATCTACTCAGCATGAAACACATTCGTATTTTCGCGATGATAATCATTGGAATAAATTATCTCAAAATGAAGAATACAGAGAATTATCAACTGCAATTTATGTCGAAGGTGATCCAACACCTGTTCAATTATCAGTAAAGACATTCAATTCTTTATATTTTGATCATATCGAAAATGTATTAATAACTCTTACACCCAAGAATAATAATAAAGAATTAACTTGTGCTACAAACGATGAAGGTATTTGTTTGTTTGAAAATTTACTTCAAGGTGATTATTTAATTGATATTAATAAAAAAAATTATTTGCCAATTCATGATGAATTAAACTTAACAGGATATCGAAAGATTGAATATGGTTTGCAAGAAACTATTGGCAATTGTATTTCACTGAATAATATTAATACATTGTTACTTTGTGCAGATAAAATTGAAAATGAACAGTTCGGAGTTAGTTCCATCAATACAATAAAAGCATCAGGAAACGTTAATATTAATGATATTATTCATTTTGATGGTGTGCTTGAATGGAAAAAAAATCAATTCCATCTCAAGGGTAATACCGCAATCTATTTAAAAGAAATTGGTTTATTTGAAAAAATTATTCTATATGAAGGTGAATTTCAATTTTCAGCACATCAAACAGTAATGGACGTTTTAAATGATATTCAATCAAGTACAATTCCTATATCTCTTCCATTACAAATTGAAGCAATAGAAGTATTGAATGATGGTATCAGAATTGAGGGACAATTGAAACTTCCACAAGTAATGGATAACTTAGATATTGAAGTGAATACTTTACAACTGACTCAATCAAAAGGTATTACTCTCGAAGGTGAAATGCTCATCAATGACGTTAAAATTCATAAGACAATATCATTAGAAGAGTTTAAACTCAAATTTAATACCGATGAAAAAACATTTGAAGGTGAAGCAAAACTAAAAGCTAAACTTTTTGATATTGAAGCAAAAGCTTTGATTAAACAATCAAAATTAGAATCAGTTAAAGCCTTTGTAGAACCATTAAAACCAATTCCAGTTGGTTCTACAGGTTTTTCTATTTCAGGTGGAGGAGGAGGTTTAGGCGGGATCTCAACCCCTCCAATGATTTTAAGTTTAGGGGTTGGTCTTGTTCCAACAGTTCAAGGGACATTTGAAATTGTTAAATTAAACCATTTGGAACTAGAATATACTTTTGGTAAACAAATAAAAGGAACTGGAATCATTGAGATATTTTCAAAAGATATTGCCTCTGCCTCCATTATTATTACTAAGTCAAGTATTAAACTTGAAGCTGATGTTGAGCTAATGAATATGTTAGTTGGTCATACAGATGCTTCTCTTTCTAAAGCAGCAGAAAATGACATTATTTTTGAGGGTAACTTAAATGCGAGCCTTTTAGTTCCAGAAGAAGAAGGTTTTCCATTTGATCTAATGGAATGTTTTGTCAATCTTCCATATACATTTGCAAAAACAGAAAATCATATCAAAAATTCAATCATTACAGGTAGTGTAGTCATTTCACAATTTTTTGCATTAAAATACTTGCTTGAGTGGCAAGGTTATAATTCTTATCCCATGTTCAAAAAAACTTTTGCACCCAATTTTACAATTTGGAATAAAAAACTATTTAATAACAAATTCCTGCAATTAAATCATAAAAAAAGGTTATATAACAGATTTGAAGGACAAAGTCTTGTAATCAATAAAAATAATTCAAAAGTTAAGAATCAAAAAATACAACAACATTTTTCATTAGACAATATATCACCAAATATAATCATAAGAGTTGCTGGTCAGAAAAATATTCCAGATCCTGCTCTAATTTTACCTGATGGTAATATTGTGAATTCAAGCAATGTTGACAATTATTGGAATATTGAATTAACTCAAAATATTAGTAGAAGTAAAATATTTTATTTACTTTCTTACCCACAGATTGGAAATTGGACTTTAGAATTAATAGAAGATGATATTTATGATATTGATGTATATAAAAGTAATGCGCCACCAGCAATAAAAATAATAGATATAAAACAAAGCAATCAAATAGTTAATATCTTTTGGGTTGACTCTGATTACGATAGTGACGCTAGGCTCAACTTGTATTATGATGATGATAATAATGGAACAAATGGAACACCAATAGTTAGTAATATTTCTGAAAATGATTTACTGAATAAGCACACATGGGATACTTCTGATATTGAAACAGGAACTTATTTCGTTTATGCTTCAATTAACGATAGCATCAATCCTAATGAAACATTTTATTGGCATGAGCCATTAACCATTATTTCTAATGATGCTCCCATTAAGCCAACTGGTTTAGACTATACTACAGCCAAAAATACGATTATTCTTTTTTGGAATAAATCCCATTCTGACAATGTTGGAAATTATAAAATTTATTATGACATGTATAATACTCCTGATTATAACTCGCCATCCTTTTTGACAAGTAATTCAAACTTGTTTCAAATATTCCAAAAACCGGATAGCATTTTCGTTTCAGGAAGAAAGTATAAATTTTCGGTAACAGCTATTGATTCAAGCAATAATGAAAGTATGTTTTCAAATTTTATTGAGGTAGAAATTTTTAACAATAAACAATCTAATCATCCTTTTATAATAGATAAGCATTTCAATCAAATCGCTTATCCTGATGAAATATATACGCAACACGTAAAATCAATTGATTATGATAACGAACATCTCACGTTTGAACTAAAAATAAAACCTACAAATATGCAAATAGATCAATCAGGCATGATAACCTGGAAACCAGAACCTGATCAAATAGGAAATCATTTTGTATGTTTGATTGTAAGTGATTCTGAGGGTTTAACTGACTCTGTACAATATAGAATTAATGTTTTAGATCATCAAAGTACACAGCCACATCTCCATTTTGATAGTTCGCTATATAAAGGATATCAAGCATCTGGAATAATAATATTAAATAATTTGAAAGCAAATATTGATAATGACAGTATTGAAACAGTATCTTTAAAATTATGTTCTGCTCCTCAGTGTATTTCATTGATTGCCCATGAAAGTATGGCTAATTCTGGTAAATTTATTGGATATTTTGATTTTTCATATAAGATTGAAAATAATGAAGATTCAAGTATTTTTGTAGAACAAGAAGATTCTTTAAGGGTTGAATACATTGATAAATTTACAGGCAAAACAATAAATGCATTCAGCCATTTCAGGGACTCAAGAACGGCTGATGATATTATTTATGTACCAACTGATTATCCGGCTATCCAGCAAGCAATTGACTCTGCAATAAATAGAAATACTATTATTGTCAAAGATGGCACATATACTGAGACTGTATTGATTGATAAAGAAATCACTCTAAAATCTGAAAATGGATATTCAAAGACAACAATTGTTGGCAGTTCTCAAAATTCAAGTATCGTATCAGTTAAGGCTGATTATGTAACAATAGATGGCTTTACTATTTATGAAAAAGTTGTTAACTGGGCAAGAAGTAGGGGGATATCATTAATCAATTCAAATTATTGCATCATAATTAATAATAAGGTTGGTGTTGATGCAAACAATTATTATAATTCTGTTGGAATATATTTAGATAATAGTAATTATAATATAATTTTAAATAATATATGTAAGTATTGCTCAAGCAGTGCGATTGGTTATAGGAACAGTAGCAGTTATAATTTGATTAATAAAAATACTTTCAAATACTGCAATTTGGGGATTGATTTTCTATCACGGTATAATATTATTGCATATAATCATATATCTAATAATCGAATAGGAGGAAGATTCGGTAATTCTGTTTGTATAATTGGCAACATATTCAGTAATAATGAAACAGATGGACTTATGCTCATGGGCAAAGATTGTATTGTAATAAATAATGTTATATTTTCAAATCAAAAAAATGGTATTACACATTCTAATGGAAATATATTATATTTGAATGAAGTAAGCAATAATCATGAAGAGAATTTAGTTTTTGAATATTTACATTCAAACAAGTGGACATCACCTACTGAATTTATTTATAGATACAATGACAAATACTTTAAAAGCTTTTTGGGTAATAAATATGAAAATTTTAATTGTACTGATATAAATAATGATGGTATTTTTGAAGATGAATATCCTTTTCCTTATATTGAACAAACAGATAAATTTCCAATTTTTTCCACACCTGAGCATTATTCTTTGCAGGCAAAATATCTTTCAAGTAACAATCAAATAGACAATGATATGGGGCTAATTCCTGGCTCAATATCCATTTCTTCAGAGGAAAAATATTCAAATATTTGGATTTCAGAAGAATCAAAAAATTATTCAGGTACAGACATATGGACAGGTCAAGTTTCTTTTTCATATTATTTGAGTGAGAATAGCAGGGTCTTGGTTGAAATAGGTTACTCTTCTGATGGTATAACTTTTATTCCTTGTGGTCCTAAAACATATATAATAGGTGCAAAAGATAAAAGATCAACTTATACTTTTCAAACAGAACGTGGACATTTAGAAATACCTGATAATAATTATCTGGCAATTAGATTAACAAATGAGGCAAAAAAAACTTTACCTGATATTTTAACAGGGGGGATGTGGTCATATGTTGTTGAGCCATTTCAAAAACAACGTAACCCAACAATATATGAAATTAATCCGAAATCTATGGATTTTCAAACATCAAATAGTATTACCATTACTGGTTCTGCATTTGGAGATAATCAAGGCAAAGTTTTATTGGGTGGCATAGAAGCACAATCATATTCATTATGGACAAACAATAAAATCATTTTTTTTCCTGATCAAAAATCAATTGGATTTGTTGAATTATTGGTGCAGTCAAATAATAAACTATCCGGAAAAGCGAAAGATCAATTGTTATTCTTTGATAAAAATATTTTTGTTGGAGATGATGAATTTGTAAATAGCATTCAAAAAGCTGTAAATATTTCAGAAAATGGTTACACTATAATTGTAAAAGATGGCTTATACAAAGAAAATATTATTTGTTCAAAACAGCTTACAATAATGTCTGAAAATGGTTATTCAAATTGCACCATAAAGGCTTTTGAATCAGATAAAAATGTATTTTATTTGGATAATAACTCAACAATAAGAGGTTTTACTATTTATGGAACCGAAGTGAGCTATTGTATACTTGGAATGTGTAGGTATATTTCAGGAATACAAATAAATGGATCGAATAATTATATTTACAATAACAGATTAGGATATGATAATGAAAACAATAACTATACTGGAATTCAAGTAAAAGGTTCTCACAATCGTATTGAAAATAATTTATGTGTTAATAATTTAAAATATGGTATCTTAATTGATAATGATCAAAATCTTATTTTGAACAATATTTGCATGTTAAATGATACAGGCATTAGAATTAATGCTGATAACAATATGATTGTGGATAACGTATGCAAAGAGAATCAAAATGGTTTATTACTATCAGAAAATGCTGAGGGCAATATAATATTTAAAAATCAATTATTGCAAAATGATGTTCTTGGGATTGTAAACCAAAGTTACTGCCAATATCAAAGCCTTTGCAATAATAAAAATATTTTTTCAATGAATAGCTTTTTACATAATAAGACTACTCATATTTTTCCAGCGTATTTTAACCCAAACTCTAATATGTGTTCATCAAATATTTGGTATTTTCCAGAACAAATACTTTTTGAATACAATAATCAGTTTTTTAAAACACATTTAGGAAATTATTATGATGATATAAAAGTTGTTGATTCTGATCTTAATGGAATTAGTGACTTTTTCTATGATTTTCCATTTTTTGAAGAACCAGATAGATATCCATTATCTGAAATGCCTGAAAATTATACTCTTCATTCCTGGTTCTTAGATGATAACAAAAAATTATATTACAATAAAATGCTAAATACCCCTAACACATTATCAATTGAAACAGCATATACATGGACATCAGACTATCCCATGCCTGAAGAAATAACATACTCTGAAGACGATGTCTGGACAGGTCAAATAAACTGCGATTATATGATTGAAAACAACGAACTGAGTATTGAACTGGGATATTTTATGAATGGTGAATTCATTTTTATTCCAGAAATGAAAGCAAGAATTATCAATAATGATTCTTTAAGAAAAAAATTTCAAGTTAGTGCAAAAGATTTCATCCTAAAAAAAGGAAGTCACCTTGCCTTAAGAATAAAAAATAATAATTATCAAAGAAATATTGCTGTAATAACAGGTGGCGCATTTAGTTTTATAAGCCCACCATCGAATAAAAAAATAAGTATCTTAACTGTATCACCAAGATTATTAAATTCTTTAGGCGGCACAGTTGTAATGATCATGGGATCAGGCTTTGGAGATGTTCGTAATAATTTAAATATTACTTTTGGTGGCATAGAAGCAGCATCATATAGTAGCTGGACGAATGATAGTATTATTTGTGTGGCTCCACCACATAAACCCGGAAATATTGAAATTGAGATTACAAACAATAGCGAAGAACTTCCGCTTGCATCAATTTTAGCGAACTTATTTTATTACGATGGTGATATTAGTGTTGGTAAAGAAAACAAAATGTTTACAACCATTCAATCTGCAGTTAATAATTCTAAACCAGGAAATACAATAATTGTAGAAGGTGATAGATACATTGAAAATATTTTTATAAATAAACCTGTTACTATCAAATCTGACAGAGGGTATACATCGACTATTATTGAATCAATTTATACAGCAGAACCTGTTGTCAACATACTCACAAATTGTGTTACATTTGATGGATTCACCGTTTATCAAAAAAAGGCTGAAAAAGCTGGTGTTTATATACAGAAAGATATGCAACATTCTAAAATATCAAATAATCAAGTGGGTTTTAATGAAGAATATAGAAATAGGGTGGGAATATATATAGAAGATTCAAATAACAATCAACTAATTAACAATATTTGTAAGAATAATTTATCACATGGAATTTATCTTAATAAAAATAGTTGTTTTAATACGATAAATTTTAATAAATGTATATATAATCAATATTATGGGATAAAAATCGAAAGTAATTTTAATTCAATAGCAGGAAATATTAGTTCATATAACATGCGTAGTGGATTTTATTTTTTTGGTACAGTTGAAAAAAAATCAGAATACAATTCTATTTGTGGAAATATTACAGATTCGAACATAGGTAATTCTTCAGGATATTTTACCGATGGATTTACTTTATTATACGCTAATAACAATATGATTGTTAACAATACATTCTATAATACTGATGAATATGATATAAATTTAAAGTATGAAAGTAAAAATAATATAATATTTCTAAATACTTTTCATAAAGATATAAATTTCAATAAAGATATGGATAAAAAGAACACTTTTTTTTCCCCAACAGAAATGACTTATTCTTTTTTAGAAAAATCCTTTAAAAATCCTTTAGGAAACTACTATGGAAATAAAGAACCCGAATTTTACATTGATGAGAATAATGATGGAATAATTGATACTCATAGCAATTTAGATAATAACTTTTTATTAGCTAAAACATCTTCAAAATATAAAACTTCTACATGGTATTTTAGTAAAGATTACAAAACTTATAGAAATGATTTTAGTAAACCACCAGGTAGTATTTTACTACCAAAAGAAAGCAAAGCTATATTCCTTTCTGAAATAAATGATAAATCTTCACAATATTCTTTTTCTGGCTTTGATTGCTGGACAGGACAAATCGTTTTAAAGAATCCTCTGCAGTATGAAGATATTTTGTATATTGAAATTGGCAGCATTTCAACAGACAACAGTACCTTTATACCTCATGGCCCCCAATCTACAATTGTTGGAAATGGTATCAACAATTTTCTGACATATCAAACCAGCTTAAAAGAGTTTTCAATAGAACCTGATCAAGTATTGGCAATACGAATACAAAATAATAGTAGTAACGATCATGAAATAATGGTTGGAGGTTCATGGTCATATATTAATGAACCTTCAGAAACTATTCCCCAAGTATCGATAACACATATTAATCAACCAACAGGGTCAATAGAGGGAGGCTGTTTTGTATCAATTAAAGGATCTGGTTTTGGCAATTTAACTGGAATGGTCACATTTGGGACAACAGAAGCTAAATCATATAGTTACTGGTCAATGTATGAAATAATTTGTGAGGTGCCACCTCATGATGAAGGACTTGTAGATATAAACATAAAAGCAGCTAACTCAATCAATGGTGTATTAAAAGATGCATACTTATACTTTGATAAAGGAATAATGGTTGGTAAAAATCAAATTTTTAAAACAATTCAATCAGCAGTTAATTTTGCAAAAGAAAATGATACAATTATTGTTCTTGATGGAGAGTACACAGAAAACATTAATATATCAAAACCGCTTACAATAAAGTCAGAATCAGGATATACCACTACAATAATTATTGGAAACAATGAGAGTGAATATACTTCAGTTTTTTTAATCCAATCAAATGATGTAATCATTGATGGTTTTTCAATATATAATGCAAACTATGGAATATTCATCAAATCCAAAATTTCTAATTGTATTATTCAAAACAATCAATGTGGCTTAGATGAGGATTTAAATAATAAATATGGAATATTTTTAGGAACCCTCACTCATCATAATATGATAATTAATAACAGTTGTATATATAATGAAACAGGTATTTATCTACAAATATCAAGAAATAATTTAGTTAATACAAACAAATGCGATTTTAATCATACAGGAATCAATATATTTGGTGTTCCTTTAATGGGTTTACAATCAAGATATAATAATATTTGGGGCAATTCATGCAATCATAACAGAACAGGGATAAGTATATCATCATCACATAATAATATTATTTCCAAAAATATATGCAATATGAATGAAAAATTTGGTGTTCAAGTTGATTGGAGCAGTGATAATCAATTATATTTAAATTCATTCAATCAAAATAAAGAGAAAAATATTTCAATAGACTATATTTCAAAGAATAATTGGAAATCACCTGTTAAAATAAATTATTTGTATATGCAAAATGAGTGTACAAGAGGATTTTTAGGAAATTACTATGATAATCATAATCAAGACAATATTAAAAATATTGGTGTTTCTTCAATACCTTACCAATTACCAGGTATTGAACCAAGTGATAATTTTGTTTTAGTTTCTGGCTCAAATTCTTATAAAACAACTATTTGGAGCTTACATAATGACAATATTATATACCCAGCTTTAGACACTGTACCCGATTTTGTAACTCTTGAACCTGATAAAGCTTTTATATGGTATAGTAATTTTTCTTATGATTATACTGGAAATGATTTGTTGACAGGTTTGATATCTTTCACTCAACCACCCAAAAATAAAGAAACATTTTTTGTTGAATGTGGAACGACAGTTAATGGAAAGAATTTTTTTCCAATTGATTCGAATGTTATATTGCATGGCGATGACATAAAAAAATCATTTATATTTCAACTATCATTATTAAATTACAATTCTTTGCCAGAAAAACAAATTGCGATACGCATTATCAATAACAATGATTACAGCTATCAAATTCTTACTGGTGGTGCCTTTTCATTTGTTAGTCCGCCTTGTCAAAAGCCTATATCTCCTGAAATTTCAAATTATGAGATTATACAGACAGACAACAAGAATATGCATTTATATATCTATGGAACTGATTTTGGAATAAAAGAAGGAATAATAAGCGTTGATAATTATCAAGTAATATCATTTTTAGAATGGCATCCAATGAAGATTGTATGTGAAATACCAGATACAATAACTGAAAATGGAAATATTGTTTTGATAACAAGCGATACTTATGGAGCAACTCACTATTATTCATTAAACCATACATTATATGTTGGTCAAACGCATTCTTTTTTAAGAATTCAGGACGCAATAAACAATGCACGTAACAATGATATTATTGTGGTTGAAGCTGGTACATATAACGAAAATATTTACATTGATAAGCCTATTACAATAAAATCTGATAGAGGTTCTTACTCAACAACGATAATATCAAAAGATTCAAACAAAGATACGATTATAGTTGTCTCTGATTCTGTAACGATTAAAGGTTTTACAATTTATGGTGCAACTGAGCCTGGTAGAGCGGGGATATATATTTCCACTTATAAAAAGAACTGTGAAATATTAAATAATATATGTGGAAGCAATATAAATAAAGGTAATGATTGTGGTATAATTGTTGACTATAATACTTCACAGAACATGATATGTTATAATATATTTAAAAATAATAATTATGGAATTAAATTAGATAATTCAATCAACAATAATTTATATTGTAATAGTTTTAATGCCAACAAGATAAAAAACATTGCTTCAAATTCTTCTGAAAATATTTGGTTTTCACCTGAAAAACTTGAATATATCTACGATAAGAACTACTATATTGGATATATGGGAAATTTCTATAGTAATAATACTGGAAACGATAAAGATTCTGATGGTATTATTGATGAATCATACCACTTACCAGATAAGGAGCCCGATGATCAATACCCCTTGACTGAAGATATTAGACAATATTATTTTGTTGATGATAATGAAATGGCCTTAACGAAATTTTTATTATTAGATATCCCAGAAAGCGCTATTGAAAGTAGCATATTGCAAAATATTCAATGCCAGATTCTACTTAATCAACCAGTGGATAATGATTTAGTTGTTTCGTTTTTTTCAAGTGATACATCTGAAGCTATTGTTCCTAACTCAATTACAATAACAGCTAATAATAAATCTGCTTTTTTTGATCTGACAGTAATTGATGATAAAATTATAGATGGAACACAAAAGGTTTTTATTACAGCTTCTAGTTCAGGATATACACCCATTTCTGCACATATTGATATTCTTGATAATGAAATACAAAACCATGCACCGGTTTTGACCGATCAAACATTTAGTGTTGATGAAAATAGTTCTTATAGTACTGTTGTTGGAACTGTTTTAGCATCAGATATTGATAATGATGTGTTATCATTTTACTTGCACTCATCAAATACTATCCCATTTGAAATCAATAAAAATACAGGAATTTTTTATGTGAAAAGCACGTCTCAATTAGATTATGAAGAAACAAGTGTTTATCAAATGACAATTCAGGTTTCAGATGGCCAAATTTTTTCGTCAGCAATGATAACTATAAATATAAATAATTTAAATGATAATAAACCATTAATTATTGATCAATCTTTTGACGTTAATATTAATTCAGAAAATGGTTTTGAAATTGGTAGTGTTTATGCTGAGGATACTGATGAAGATCAATTATTTTTTTCCATAATTGATGGTAACACAAATAATATTTTCAAAATCAACAATCAAAATGGAAAAATTAGTATTCTTGATAAAACCAAATTAGAAAATAATGCCAAATACTTATTTACTGTTGAAATTTCAGATGGTCTATATAAAGAACACGCATCAATTAATGTAAAGGTTGTTTCAGATTATTTGATTACTAAGCCAAAAACAATTAGTCCTCAAAATGAATCAGATAATATTTCAATGTCTCCTAATCTTACTGTGGCATATTCTTCATCATCAGATTATATTTCACATAAAAAGACCCATTGGCAGCTAAGCAAAGATGACACCTTTATTATATCTTCATTGATTATAGATAAAATCAGTGAAACCAATCTTAAATCATATGCTATTTCACAGTTTATTCTTGATGAAAATAAGACATATTACTGGAGAGCAAGATTTTACAATGAATATGACCCCATATCAGATTGGTCAGAAGTTAATTCATTTTCAACAATATATCAATATTCAGACCTAAATTATAATGGCCTCCCAGATAATCAAGAAATATATGATGAAACGATAGACTTAGATAATGATAATACAGCAGATATTTATCAAAGCAACACGAAATGCTTGCAATCAATAATTGATCAAACAATTTTTAGTATTAAAAGTATCAACTATGAAAATTCAATAATTTCTTGCCGGACAATTAATCCTGAATCAATTACAACTGTAAATAATACAGGACATATCCCAGATCTCATACTAAATTTAAAAATTGCATCTCAACCGGGAGATTCAGTAAAAATAAACCTATACTCCAGTAAAGCAATCCCTACAGATGCAAAGTGGTTTCAATATGATATACAAAGCGGTTGGATTGATTATTCTGAATATTCGTCATTCAATGCAGATAGAAAGCAAATATCGTTCACATTAAAAGATGGTGTTCATGGAGATATTGATAGTATAAATAATGGAATAATTATTTTCCCATCAGGATATGGTATAATGAATAAATCTGAAATAGATTCAAGATCATCATCAAAAGAAGCTGATGATGAAAGTTGTTTTATTAATATTTTATCATATTGATTAATATTTAAATTAAATTTAATAATATGTAAAAAAATGAAGATAAAAGGAGAAAAGTAATTTCAAAATGAATACAGGTAATAACAACAAACTTAAAGATATTCAAAAAGCCCAAAATGCCATTGTAAGTAAAGAATATGAACTATCTGACAACACAACTATCATTGATAATCGTACAGTTAATATTTTGATTAAAAATACAAAAGATTCAGAGAGAATAAAAGCAATTAAGGAACTGTTGGAAATAGATTTAGAATATAAAAAGCAATTAAGCAAAATTAAAAACAAAGAGGTTTCAGAAAATCCAATTTTTCAAATGGATTCTAAAAATGAAAAACATAAACGCCTATTAACATTTTTACTTTGGATTAGTGGTGTCATTTCAATAATAGGTGTTTTTTTCGGAAATCCGATTTCATGCATTTTTCTTGGTTTCATTAGCATTTTGTCTTTTTTGTCAGTTTCATTGAATACAAAACTTACAACTGCTGACCGAAGGGTAATATTCGGAATTTTATCAAAAATGACTGAAGTCTTTAAACTAACTTCAGAAAAGGAGAAAAGCAATGAATAATAAATATATAACTTATCTTTTATGTTCAGTTGTTGCTATAGCCTTAATATGTATTTGGATAAACTATATGATTTTAGGGCCTAAACTTATTGTGATTCCATATGCAAAGTTATTTCAAATGAACTTTCATTTAGCATTAATATCATCGTCAGTTTCATTAGTGTTCATGATATTATTTACCATCATCGTTCTATATTTACATAAATATTTTTCTGATGAAATAGATTCTAACTCTATATGTTAGTCAAAACTGAATCAATTATAGAAATCAATCCAAGTGCGAAGTTTGAAATCTGAAAACGCATAAATAACCGATTTGAGTTCACATAATCACTTAATCGCTATATAGGTTAAGAGGTAGAATAACCACGCAATTGTTTGAATATATGAAATGACCTAACTAAGCGCTTTGACTTCAGATGCAGAGCAGCTACTGATTCGATTTAATTTCGGGTATTAACTAAAATACGAAACTCAATTACACCAGTAATTTTCGAAAAATCTAAATCATCAGCTCTTAATAACCAGACAATCAAGCGGGCTAAAGCCGCTTATTTTCCGCGTTATACCCCAAATTTGAACTGAAATATAAAAAACTTAGAAAATGAATTGCTGAGAATTTTAGATATTAGCTCTTGAGGCGAAATTGTGTGAAATGTTACAGTAAAAAAGTTAAGTCATCAGAGGTCGAATCATATTTGATAAAAATACATAAACAAGGAATAAATTGAATGGCAAAGAAGAAAAAAAACAATCCCAAAGAAGAACCAATCGAGAAACAACTTTGGAAAGCTGCCGACAAACTTAGAAAAAATATCGATGCTGCTGAATATAAGCACATTGTCTTGGGGTTGATATTTCTCAAATATATATCTGATGCCTTTGAAGAGCTATATTTAAAACTTCAAAATGGTAAAGGTGAATATGCTGGTGCTGATCCTGAAGATAAAGATGAATACAAAGCAGAAAATGTCTTTTTTGTCCCTGAAAAGGCACGTTGGTCATATTTGCAATCCAAAGCTAAACAACCAGATATCGGAAAAGTGGTTGATGATGCAATGGATGCTATCGAAAAGGACAACCCATCGCTTAAGGACGTATTGCCAAAAGTATTTGCAAGGGGCAATCTTGATCCAACCAATCTTGGTGGTCTGATTGACCTTGTGGGGAATATCGCATTGGGTGAGGCCAAAGAAAGAAGCGCCGATATTCTCGGTCATGTTTTTGAATATTTCTTAGGCGAGTTTGCTTTGGCTGAAGGCAAAAAGGGTGGACAATTTTACACCCCAAGAAGTGTTGTTGAGTTATTGGTTGAAATGTTAGAGCCATATAAAGGACGTGTATTTGATCCTTGTTGCGGATCTGGCGGTATGTTTGTGCAATCAGAAAAATTTGTGGCAGATCATCAGGGTAAGGTCAACGACATTTCCATTTATGGACAGGAAAGCAACCAAACAACTTGGCGATTGGCAAAAATGAACCTGGCTATTAGAGGTATCGATAGCTCACAAGTAAAATGGAACAATGAAGGTTCATTCTTAAACGACAGCCATAAAGATTTAAAATCCAATTATGTGATAGCCAATCCACCTTTCAACGACAGTGATTGGAGTGGTGATTTATTAAAGAAAGATGGCAGATGGAAATATGGCAGCCCTCCTGCTGGAAATGCAAACTATGCATGGATACAACATTTTCTTTATCATCTGAGCCCAAGTGGTTTGGCTGGTTTTGTTTTGGCTAAAGGGTCTTTGACTACCAAAACATCTGGAGAAGGTGATATCAGAAAAGAATTGATAGAAGCAAGATTGGTGGATTGTATTGTAAATCTCCCTGCAAAACTTTTTTTGAATACGCAGATACCCGCCTGTTTATGGTTTTTAAGCCGAAATAAAGCGAATGGTAAATTTCGCAACCGTACAGATGAAATCCTTTTTATTGATGCCCGCAATATGGGGCACCTGATTAACCGCAGAACAAGGGAACTTTCTCCCGAAGACATTTCCAATATTTCTGAGACTTATCGTAAATGGCGTAATCCAAAAGGCGAATATGAAGATGTTAAGGGTTTTTGTAACTCAGCTTCAATCGAAAGAAAGAGAGTTAGATTATGTGCTGACACCAGGGCGATATGTGGGATTGCCTGATGATGAGGATGATTTTGATTTTAATGAGCGATTTACCAGATTAAAGGCTGAGTTTAAGGAGCAGTTGAAAGAGGAAGATAGACTTAACGCATTGATCTTGGAAAATTTAGGGAAGGTGATATTAAAATGAAAGATAGTATGATTAAAACAGAGGATTACAAACAATTCATTCAGAATATAAAACAAACCATCCAAACCGCACAGATAAAAGCGGCTATTTCAGTCAATCGTGAATTATTAAATCTTTATTGGCAATTGGGAAAACAAATTGTTGATAAACAAAAACAAGCAGCGTGGGGGGATGGTTTTATTAAGCAGATGAGTAGTGATTTACAAATTGAATTTCCTGATATGAAAGGGTTTTCTCTATCTAACCTGAAATATATGCGACAATGGTTTCTTTTCTTTGAAAAAAGCCAACAAGTTGTTGGCCAAATAACCCAAATCCCATGGGGACACAATATCGCAATCATATCCAAATGTAAAAATACAGATGAAGCCATTTTTTATGTCCAAAAAACAATTCAAAACAATTGGTCAAGAGCTGTTCTGACACATCACATAGAAAGTGATTTATTTTCAAGAGACGGAAAAGCCATTACCAATTTCCAAACCACACTCCCAGAGCCTCAATCAGATTTAGCAAGGCAGACACTAAAAGACCCTTACAATTTTGATTTCCTTACGATTCGAGAAAAGCATGATGAAAAAGAACTTGAGGATGCTTTGGTCAATCATGTTACTAAATTTCTATTAGAACTTGGAGCTGGTTTTTCTTACATTGGCAGACAACAAAGACTTGAAGTTGGCAGTGATGAATTTTTTATTGATCTGCTTTTTTATCATGTCAAATTGCATTGCTATATAGTGATTGAACTCAAAGCAATAAAATTTAAGCCAGAATTCGCTGGAAAACTCAATTTTTATGTGTCAGCGGTTGATGGTATTTTAAGATCAGAACAAGATAATCCAACTATTGGTATCCTGATTTGTAAATCCAAAAATAACACAGTTGTTGAATATGCCTTGAAAGATATCCATAAACCAATTGGTGTAAGCGAATATATGATTACCAGAAGTCTTCCTGATGAGTTTAAATCCTCTTTGCCAAGTATAGAAGAAATTGAGGCTGAGTTGGGAGGTGAAGATGAGTGAGTGGAAGGAGTGTAAATTAGGTGATGCTATTATCTTACAAAGAGGTCACGATTTACCAAAGAGTAAAATGATAGATGGTTCTGTTCCTGTTGCTGGCTCAAATGGGATAATTGGCTATCATAATAAATATACTACACTTGCACCAGGAGTTACAATTGGAAGGAGTGGAAAATTAGGCAATTCATATTTTTATAAAGAAAAATTTTGGGCACACAATACAACGCTTTATGTCAAAGATTTTAAAGGCAACAATGAGTTATTTATCTACTATTTTTTAAAAACATTTGATTTTAAACAATTTAATGTTGGAAGTGCAGTGCCAACACTTAATAGAAATCATATTCATCCTCTTGAAATCCTCCTCCCCCCTCTCCCCGAACAAAAAGCCATAGCCTCAGTCCTTTCCAGCCTCGATGACAAAATAGACCTATTACACCAACAAAACAAAACCCTTGAAGCTATGGCGGAAACACTTTTCAGGCAGTGGTTTGTTGAGGAAGCGGAGGAGGATTGGGAAGTTCGAAAACTCGGAGATTATATTGAAATAAAACATGGATATGCTTTTAAAGGTAAGAATATTATAACTGAAAAGACTAATCAAATTCTTGTTACGCCTGGAAATTTTAAAATTGGTGGGGGATTTAAAACTGAAAAGATGAAATACTATATTGGAGTAAATTATCCAAAAGACTACATTTTTTCTTCGAATGATCTAATAGTAACTATGACTGATTTGAGCAAAGATGGAGATACACTAGGATTTCCAGCATTAATTCCCGAACATAATCAATCTGTTTTATATTTACACAATCAAAGAGTAGGTAAAATTAATTTTAAGAAAAATATTAGCAGATACTTTGTCTATTATTTAATGAAAACTGATGATTATCGGTGGTTTATTTTAGGTGGCGCATCAGGGACATCTGTTAGACATACTTCTCCTTCAGCTATATGTAGTTATACCTTCCAAGTTCCACCGATGACAATACTTTTAAAATTTGATAAAATTTTAGAGGAGTTAATATCAAAAGTACATAAAAATCAAAAACAAATCCACACCCTCGAAAAATTACGAGACACCATATTACCTAAACTAATGAGCGGTGAAGTGAGAGTATCAATATGAAGCCATTCATTCTCAATAATATTGATACAACTTTTGCAAGTTATCAACAGCTTATTGATCTGTATAATGAATATAAAGATTACATCCTATGCCTTAATGAGTGAAACAGATACTGATAATCTTTTTTAAATGGAGTTTAACAATGCAAGAAGTTATAATTAATATTTTCAATACAATAGGAAGCAGTTATTGTGTAGAGTCTGATGATGGTGAAAAAATTTATGATTTGATTAAAAAGGCTCTTCAAGAAGAAAAAAAAGTAAAACTTTCCTTTCAGAATATCGAAATATTAACATCAGCTTTCCTTAATACT
>Ga0272440_1001352_pt1 | contig 20057 bp, 10 predicted proteins | sample SSMMMBAug17_FD_192440 | JGI IMG/M metagenome (GOLD analysis project Ga0272440, IMG submission 192440) | Marine sediment archaeal communities from Little Sippewissett salt marsh, Falmouth, MA, United States - SSM-MMB-Aug17 | ecosystem: Environmental > Aquatic > Marine > Wetlands > Sediment ...
GTCAGGCCGGTGGGACAGGTACACAAGATCAGACCGGTGGGACAGGTGTACAAGGTCAGGCCGGTGGGACAGGTGTTCAAGGTCAGGCCGGTGGGACAGGTACACAAGATCAGGCCGGTGGAACAGATGCTCAAGGTCAGGCCGGTGAGACAGGTACACAAGATCAGACCGGTGGGACAGGTGCACAAGGTCAGGCCGGTGGTACAGGTGCACAAGGTCAGGCCGGTGAGACAGGTACACAAGATCAGGCCGATGAAACAGGTACACGAGATCAGGCTGGTGGGGCAGGTACACAAGGTTATTCATCTGGTCATACATCAGATTATTCACAAATAATAAATTTTAGCATAATAAGACTACCACAAAATAATTTTATAAGCCAAAAAAATTACAACGAATACAAAATTTTAGTTTTACGAAATAATAGCAATTATTCTATATCTGATATAACTTCATGTGATTCTCGTAAATGTACTTTCAATGTACAAAAAAAAAATGAAGTGACTGATTATTTTCTTTGGAAAACAGATGAAAATTACAGTTTAATTGGAAAATTTGAAAATGCAAACTATGGTAGTGGGGATGTTTTAATAGTTTGTTCATGTGATTCATATAATATTTTTCAAGAAAGACTTATTAATTCTTTTAATTATTTATCAAATTTTGATATCTCAAAGTGTCTTACTCATGAAAAACAAAGTGTTTGCATTGAAGATTTTTTTAACAAAAATCAATGGAATAATTTCTATATTTGTTTAACTGAAATTAACAATAATAAATTTATAAAAAGTAATGATGGTGACTTTATTTTTATAGATAATAATCGTTATTTTCAACGATTCAATAATTTTTGGACTTTTAAATCAATTGATGGTTCAATCACAAATGGCTTATTGTTATTTCCTTCAAAAAATGTAAATAGATGTTCACGTGGTAGTAAGCAAAAACAATCGGATTTCATAAAATTTGGAAAAACGATTCCTATAAATTCACCGCAGTCAATATCATCTACTTCATTAAGTGATAAATATAAACTTATTGGGGACTATGGAATGGTGTGTTTAAATACGAAAATTAACAAACTGGAAGAAATAGATGATCATAATAACTTTATAATAACCTCATTAATAGATAAAAATAATATTGTGTTGTCCCCTGTTAGATGTGATGATTCATCATGTAAATTTTATTCACCACAAGGTAAAAGTGATATAAATTATCTTCTTTGGAAAAAGCAAGATGGTAAATTAAATTTTATTAACCAATTAACATATACAAGAAATCCTATAAAAAGATATGCAATTAACTTCTCTTCTGATTTTATAAAGCATTGCGAAGCAATTTACAATATGAAAAATGATATATGTGATATAAATCAAATTTTCAATTTTGAAAAATTTATACTTTTTTATGAAATATTGAAAGATAATAATCTTAGTGACTTAGATTTTGATAATAACTTTTTCAGTTATAGTAATAATGGTGACTTCATAATTTTAGATAGTGCCGATAAAAAATTTTTTCAAAGAGTTGATAAATATTGGGTTTTTAAATCTTTAGATATTAATGAACCAGAATATTTATTAATACCACCTAAAAGAACAACTTACAGAGAAGATGAAAGGGAAATAAATGGTAGAAAAATTAAATTTATACGATATGATATCCATAATTCATCACAATTTTATTTCAAGATAAAAGAATCATATTATAATTATGAATCTGAATATATAGGTACATCATTTGATCCAACAAAAATAACAAGAAAATCTAATTTTCATAAATGGATTATTGTAGATAAATTTGAATTAGCTGAGACTTCTTTAGTGACAGGTTTATTTACTACTTTTAGAAATACTAAATTACAAGATATCATTAATAATATCAGTTTAAATGAATATCGTCTGGATGGTTTACAGACAAACAATATCAAAAGGATAGATTCAAACACCCCTGATTATGCAAATCGTTATTCTACGACTGATATTTGCAATGCATTATTAACTTTACAAAAACATAGTCCAGGTGAACAAAACTTTCATTGGGAACTACATATTTTTGTTTTAAGAAATACTTCTTCTTCAAAAAAATTTGATTATGATAAAATTGGAAAAGTTTGCAAAAAGTTGTATGAACTTAAAGTCAAATCTCTATATATATGGGAATTTTCAGACCAAAAACCTCTTGAAACTACAACATATTACGAAAGTTTAATTAATACCATTAAACTAAATAACACACATCCTTTCTATTCTTATTATAAAAGCGTATATGAGGCTAATTATATGATTCAATGTGAGGATATAAAAAGATTATTAACTAATTAAATAAGGAAAAACTAATGAAAAAAAAATTATTAATAGCGATTTTATTCATATTATATTCATCAAATTTAATGGCTTTACAACAACATAGCTTAGCTCCAAATCCTGTATGGTTGAAAGAAGGTAAAGCTTTTTCAAAATTAGATAATAATGAAATATTCTACTTTGTTAAGTTTAAAGAACAAATTGAAGACTCAAATAAATATTTAATTGCATTTCTGGTTTATTCTTACTCACCATTAAAGAAAACTTGGACAGTTTGGAGTTATGATAAAACAAAAAAGGATTTTTATCCATTGGATGCCAAACGAAAATTATCTTTAACTCAGGTACATAATCTTTTTCATTCAAAAGGGCCTAAGAGATATGATATTTTGGATATTGAGAAAATGTATAAAATTTACTTATGGTCAAATTCTAATATACTTAGCTTTTTAAAAGAAGATAGTTTAGATTTTTTAATTTTTTCAAAAAATTTTTCTATAAAAAAAGATAAATATTCCTTAAAAAAAGAAGAGCTTAATAGTCTTCGAATGATTAACTACAAGAGTAATATAAGGCAATATGATTTTTATAAAGGGGTCAAGCAAGCTGTATACTTTGATGATGCAGGATATGGTTATTTTAACTTTAATAATAAACCTGATGAAGAAATAAATAAAGATGAAGAAGAATATGATGAGGAAATTCCTGATTTAAGCCCACCATATAGTATTATTACAAATAAGAAAGAATATTTTTTATTTCCTAATTATGGATATGTATATTTTAATTGTTTTTTTTATTCCAATAATATTAATTATACAAAAGATTATAAACTATTTATTACAAAAATTCATAATAATGATATTTTTTATTCACCACTTCTAAATACAAGTAATTATAAATATTATTTTTACATTCCAAGTTATAAAAATGATAAACTTCATTTATGGAAAGAATCTAAGAAGGGGGTTGAACCTTTGGGTGAGCTAAAACACAAAAGGAAAAATGAGTTTATATTTGAAAAAGTGTTTTATAGTCGTTCTTTGATTTCTCAAGCATTTAATAATTGGATGGTAGCGTTAAATAGCTATACAAAATTAAATTTAGAACAAAAAAAACTTTTTATTCAGAAATTTTGTAAGAGCAATACTGCCTTTAATGCTTTTAATGATTTTATGTATCAGTATAAGATAAAAGCTATTTCATTTTTTGATGAAGAAGTTATTTTTCCTTCTAATTCTGATATCATTAAAATCGATAATAAAAGAATGTTTTATAAAGAGCCATCTGGTAATTGGTCAATTAGTGGTTTATCAAAATATATAATTAGAATTCAAATCCCAAAAAATGATTATGTAAAAACTTTAAAAATAAAATTAAATGATTATGGATATACAGGTTTATATAGTAAAACTCATTTATATGATACAAAAGAATGGTATTATCAGGAATTAACAAGAATCAAACAAGAGGGAAGATTAAAAAAATGGGTAATAATTGATGACTATGTAGATCCAGATGCATTAATTTCAAAAACACTTTTTGAATTTAAAAACTCATTTCGTTTAAAACAAATTCTTTTTCAAGAAAAGGCTGTTTCTAGAATAGATTTGCTTAAAGGTTTGAATATTATTAATAAAAATACTGATGATAGAACAATTTTAAGCTCATCTTATTCGCTTATTTCTGATCTTAAGGCTTTGTTAAAACTAAAGAAGCATCAGTCAATCAATCAAAATGATTACTGGGAACTACATCTATTTCTTGCAAGAAATACAAGCGGATATAATAGTGGAATCATTAATCCTATTGCTAAAAAATTAAAAGATTTAAGGGTAAAACGAATTATTGTTTGGGAATTCTGTGATAACGAGCCATATGAAATAACCTTTAATGATAATTTATTTAAAGAAATTTCAGAAATTGGAAAGTTTGAATATTCATATAAATCAATTTTTTCAAAAACTCGATTTTATTCAATTCTAAAATGAAAGGATCATAGCGATGAAATTTTCAAAAATTATTATTATCATGTTTATTATATTTTATAATAATTATGGTTTAACAAAAACATGCTTAACTGAACATACAAATTTAAACAATCTTAAATTTCAAAGAGAACCTGAAACAGGTCAGTTTGTAAATGTATGGATTGTAACTGATGATACTCCTTCATACGATTGCTTTAAAAATGAGAGAAATGTTAAACGACGTTTAACAATGAGAAATAGATATAGGGTTCTGCAGGATAATTTTAATATTAGACGTAATGGTAATTGGAGTCTTCTAGTACAAACAGACAATGAAAAAGAAATTACAGAAAATATATGCGGATGGGTTTCACACGACCATATTATTGTCAAAAATCAACCAATAAAGAATTATTATACAGGAATTTATCAAAAAGCTTTAATAAAAGAAGGTGATTCTAATAATGTAAAAGCACTCAAGGTTTATAATGATCGTAACTTAGAAATGAGTAAAGAAGCAATTGAAGTCAGGACAATTTTTTATGTCTATGACTTTTATCCACGTACAGCAAGAAACCCAGAAAGTGAAGATACAAAAAGTTTATTAATTGGTGTTAATCCACTCTTAGACACAACTGCTTCTAATGCACCATTATTAATTGGTTGGATTGATCAAAAAAAAGTAACATTTTGGAATTCAAGGACAGCATTTGAATTTCCAGTTGGTCAAAAAGGAAAAATTTATAAAAATGGTAACAAAATATTCGAGACGACAGAGGAAATAAAAACACCATTATCATATAAAGAGTTAAGAAATCCTATTTTAAAAGATATGGGTAATGAATACCTTGTTGGATCATTCTCACGTCTCACAAAGGATAATTTTGAAATTAGAAAAAAAATTGAACAATTAAAAACAGGACTTGAGGTCTTATTTGTTATTGATGGCACAAGAAGTATGACAACTGCATTTAAAGAAGTTCTTGAAGGAGTAAAAAAAACTGCACAAGCGCTTAATACAAAATCAATAGAAAAAGGCCTTGAAACTCCTCGTTTTGCGTTGATGTTTTATAGAGATCATGCAACAAGAAAAAAAGCAGTTAGAAGAGAAGGGCGTGATAATGTAGAGGTAAATATAGACTATTGTAGTAAAGAGACTACTTGTTTTCCAATGGGTAATATTAGAAATTTTACTTATAAACTACAAAATCATATTGCATGTGATAGCGATGAAACTGTTCAAGAATCTATGTATGTCGGACTTATTGAAGGTGTTAAGAGTTGCAGTTTTGATACAGGAGAAGATGGTGCCCCAAAACGTATGCGTATGATTATTCATCTTGGTGATGCAGGTAATAATGGAAGAGGTAATTACACACCTAGCGATGTTTCATTAAAATTTAAAGAATATCATATTTTTAAATATATTTCAGTTAATGTGTCTGGTAATGATATCTCTGAATTTAATGATTCAATAATTAATATCTCTTTTGGTAAAAATAAAACCTACCATATAAACCAACTTGTAGGACTACGCAAAAAAATTATAGAGATATTAGATGATTTTCTTAATATTAATACAAATGATTTACAAAGACAGATTAAGATACTTGCAAAAGGCTTTGCAATTAATGAAATGAAATATCATAAATATGCAAAAGGATTTGGTGGAACTACTCAAGGTAGAATAGGTGTTGTATCAGATGAAATATTAGAATATGCAAAAAAAGTAATTAAAGCAAATAATATTTCACTGAAAGGATATAATGCTTTTCAACAATATGTTGAAGGTGAAATACCAAAGTCAACTCCAATAAAAGAATATTTACTTATTTCACGTACAAATATTGAAACAATAACAAATGCTTTAACCAAAATGCATGAATCTAGAGGAAGTAAAGAAAAAAGACAAAAAGTTTGGAATGATTCACTAAAAATTATACTTGGGGATCAGAGCTGCGAAGAGAATGAAATACAAATACCATTTGATGAATGTAGTAAACGACGAAAAGGTATTCCTATAAAAGCAGGTTTTATGAGATATACAAAAAAACATTTTATTAATTTAGAAGGTGATATACTTCAAAAAGTTTTTTGTGAGGTTATAATTGCTAGGGATACATTTAGAGCATTTATTGATAATAAATATATACACAAGGTTATTATTAAGAACAAAGATATTTGTTCATTTAAGGCTTATTACAATCAAGACATAAATGGTGATAAAAAAATCATTACTGATATTAATGATGCTATGGTAGATAAATATTTTTTTAAAGAAGGAGAATTAGAGGAAATGGCATGGATACCTTTAAAGCATTTTTCCTTTATAATAGAGGAGAATTAATTAATTATGAAAATAATTATTTTTATAGCTTGTTTACAGTTAGTATGTTCAATAAGTAATGCTTCAAAAACATGCTTAACCGAATATACAAATATAAACAATCTTAAATTTCAAAGAAGTCCTGAAACAGGTCAGTTTGTAAATGTATGGATTGTATCTGATGATACCCCAGCATACGATTGCTTTAAAAATGAGAGAAAGATTAAACGACTTTTAAAAATGAGAAAAAGATATAGGGTTCTGCAGGATATTTAATGAAATTATTGATGCGATAGAAAATGTTGTTAGGATTATAGCAATAGAAGTACCTAACAATATAGGCGGTTATGCACCTCGTTTTGCTTTAATGTTTTACAGAGATAAAGCTACACGTTCTTCAGTGAAAAAAGATGGAATAAATGATATTGAAGTAGATATAGATTACTGTAATAAAGAGATAACATATTTCCCAATGGACAGCAATGTTGAAAGCTTCGTTAAAAATTTACAAAATCATATTGCATGTGATAGCGACGATACTCTTCAAGAATCTATGTATAGCGGACTTATTGAAGGTATTAAGCTTTGCAGATTTGATACAGGAGAAAATGGTTATCCAAAACGTATGCGTACTATTATTCATTTCGGTGATGCAGGTGATAATGGAAGAGGAGATTATACAGCAAAAGATGTTTTATCTATATTTAAACAATATCATATTTTCAAATATATCTCAGTTAATGTTTCTGATAATAATAGTTCTGAATTTAATAAATCAATAATTAATATTTCATTTGATAAAAGTAAAACTAATCATATACATATAAATCAACAAGCAGGATTACGCAAAAAAATTATGGATCTACTATTAAATGATTACCATGTAATAAAAAGACAGACTAATTTAATTTTAAAAGGTTTTACAAATAATGAAATGAAATATAATAAAAATGCAAGAGGCTTTGCTGGAATTTCTCAAGGTAGAATAGGTGTTGTGTCAAATGAAAATTTCCAATACGCTAAAGCATTAATAAAAGCAAACAATTTTCAAATTGAAGGAAATAATCCCTTTCAACTATATATTGAAGGAAAAATATCCAAAGATGAACCAATAAAAAAATATTTGTTAGTTTCACGTACTCATATTGAACAAATTACCAATGCCTTAAGCATAATGTATGAATATGGAAGAAGCAAAGAAAAAAGAAAAAAAGTATTGGGTGATTTCTTAAAAAACATACTTTGGGAGGAAACCTGCGAATTTAATGGAACACAATTATCACTTGAAAAGTGTAATAAACTAAAAAATGGCATTCCAATTAAAGCAGATTTCATGAAATATACAAAAAAACAATTTATTCACTTAAATGGAGATAAACTTAATAATGTTTTGTGTGAGGCAAAAATTGCGCGGGATAGTTTTAAAGCATTTGTGGATAACAAATATATAAGTAAAGTACGTATAGATAGCATAAACCCTTGTAGAGTTACATATACTTACGAACAAGATATTAATGGTGATGGAAAAATTGTTACTGATATTGACAATAAAATGGTAGATAAATACTTTTTCAAAGAAGGTGGTGAAGAAATGGCATGGATACCTTTAGAACATTTTTCGTTTATATTGGAAGGGAAACAATGATGAATGTTAAACTGATTACTGTTATTTTTTTTTTAGCTATAGGAAGTTCAATAGCAAATAGTTCAATATGTTTAACAGAATATACAGACATCAATAATTTAGGCTTTCAAAGAGATATTAATACTGGGCACTACTTAAATGTTTGGATTATTGATAAAGATGTTCCTGCTTATTTATGTTTTAAAGAAAATGAGGAACCAGTAAAAACTTTACAAATAAAAAAAAGATATAGAATAGTAAAAAATAATTATAAAATTAGAAAAAATAATCAATATTGGAGCTTATTGGTAAAAGGAGATATTGTAAATCCAGACACAATTGTTGGTTGGGTTTCTCATAATAATATTATTTTTCATTATCAGCCATTAAAAGATATAATTACTGGTATTTTTCAAAAAGTTTTAATTAAGGAAGGAGATCGTAATCAATTACAGGCTCTTCAGATTTTTGATAATCGCGATTTAACAAAAACTGAAGAAGGAATAGCAGTAAGAACTATTTTTTATGTTTATGATTTTTTTCCAAGAAAAGCCAGAATTCCTCAAAGTAGAGACACAAAAAGTCTCTTAATTGGAATTTATCCACAATTAAATACAAATTCAGAAAAAGCCCCAAATTTGATTGGATGGATTGATAGAAATAAAGTATCATTTTGGAATACACGAACAGCATGTGAATTTAAAATAGGTGAAAAGAATGTTTTATATGATCATAATAAAAAAAAACTTATTGAAACGCAAATCATAAATACCCCCCTTCATTACAATGAATTAAGAAATCCTATTCTTAAAAATATAGAAAGCGAATATTACATAGGTGCTTTTTTTCGTTTACCAATAAGTCAATTACATATACGACATAATATTAATTATATAAAAACAGGCCTTGAAGTCTTATTTGTTATAGATGGGACTAGAAGTATGACTTCAGTTTTCAAAGATACATTGAATGCAGTAAAAAAGATATCAAAAGAACTTGAAAAACAATCAAAAGATAACGAACTGGAATTGCCTCGTTTTGCATTAATGTTTTATAGGGACAAAAGAACAAGTGCATCTTTAAAAATAGTTAATAATAAAAATTTAATAGCTGATAATCCATATTGTCAAAATGAAACAACATTATATAAGATGAAAAATATTCAAGGTTTTATCAATGTCCTTGATAATCATATTGCATGTGATAGTGATAACACTATTAAAGAATCTATGTATTTAGGACTTATTGAAGGTGTGAAAAATTGTGGTTTTAAAACAGGAAAAAATATGTCTCCAAAATTTATGCGTATGATTATTCACCTTGGTGATTCAGGAGATAATGGCAGGGGGAACTATACTCAGAAGGATGTTTCAGATATATTTGATAGGTATCACATATTCAGATATTTTTCTGCAAATGTTTCTTTTTTAAATAATGATTTCTCAAAATCAGTAGAATCTATATATTTTGATAAAAAGAAAGCATACCATATGAATAGTGTTAAAGGTTTGACAAATGTAATAACTGTTAGGTTACATAAATTTCTTAATAAAACTATCGAATTAAAGGATCAAATAAAAATAATATCAAGAGGATTTGCAGGTACCAGTAAAGGAAAAATTGGTATTTTTTCTGATGAAATTCTACATTATGCAAAAAAAGTTATTCTTGCAAATAACATTGACTTAAATAATTATAATGCTTTTCAAAAATACGTTGAAGGAATAATTTCTAAAGATGCTCCAATAAAGAATTATCTGCTTGTTTCACGAACTGATATTGAAAAAATTACTAATTCTTTAACAATGATGCTTGAATCAACAGGAAGTATAGAAACAAGGCAAATGGTTTGGAATAATTCCCTAAAAAATATAATTGGAGATCAAAGCTGCGAAGATAATGGAATACAACTATCCCTTGAAGAATGTAATAAACGAAGAAATGGCATTCCAATTAAAGCAGGTTTTATGAGATATACAATAAAAGAGTTTATTAACTTAGAGAGTGATAAACTTAATAAAGTTTTTTGTGAGGTTAAAATTGCAAGGGAAAAATTTAGAGCTTTTGCTGAAAATAAATATATAAGTCAAGTTGATATTGAGAGTATAAATCCTTGTTTTTTTAAAACAAAATATAATTATGATATAAATGGCGATGGTAAAATTATTAGTTCAAATAACGCTAATAAAGATGATTTTATTGATAAATACTTTTTTCAAGAAGGTGGTGAATCTATGGCATGGATTCCAATCGAACATTTAGATATTAATATTAATACTCATTTTAAATAGTTAATATAGACAAGAAGAGGAGCTAAACATGAAAAATACTGAAGACACTATTTTTAAAATAAAAAAAGATTTTATATTTAAATACAAAAAGCAGTTTTTAAGCAAATTTGTTTCTTTTCTTTTTAGAAAGAAATCTGAAGACTGGGTTTTAAAAATTAATGCAGATAGCAATGATCTTATTATTAAAAAAGGATTTATTGCTGTATTAGGAGAGTCAGGGGCAGGTAAATCTACATTTGTCTCTATTTTAAGTGGTTTTGAAAAAATATCCAAAAAAAATTGCTGCCAAATAGATTATTTTGACAATAATAAATTTATTAATTATGCTTCAAAAGATTTTAAAATAACAAAAAAACAGTCTTTTGGATTTATTTTTCAACGCTGCTATGAGTCAAAATCATTAAATGCCTTTGATAATGTTGCATTACCTTTGTTTAATAAACATTATCCGGGTATAGCGATAAAAAAATATTGTAGCAGGCTATTAGAAGCATTAAATCTTTCACATCTTTCAAAATCACCTGCAAATGAATTATCTGGAGGTCAATTAACACGAATAGGAATTTTAAGAGGCATAGCCCAAACGCCTCAGGTAATATTCGCAGATGAACCAGCTAATAATCTTGACGAACAAAATGCAGGTCGAATTTTAAATATTCTTAAGGATTGGAGAGAGCAAACTAATGGTACAGTAATTATGGTTACACATCATCTTGATCATGCTTTTCGTTATGCTGATCAAATAATTATTTTTAAATCTGTAAATCAAAATTGCGGTGAAATAATTTTTCAAAAAACAAAATCAGAGAAAGAATGGACGGATAAAGAAAAAACAAAAATTCGTTTTGAATTAAAATTACAAGATGATTCGACCAGACAATTTCCTGAGCCTTTAGAAAAAAAGGGAAGCGGGATATTTCAGTATTCAAATTTTTTATTCAAAATGGCATGGAAGAACATAAGCTCAAAGGCTGATGGCTCCAGATCTATTTCCCTTATTACTTTATGTTCATTTCTTATGTTATTTTTTATAATTTTTTCTGGTAATTTATTAATAAACTGGTTTACACAAATTGATCAGAAAAAAAATAATGCCTCATATTTGCGACAATTTGAAATTCAGGTTGTTCACCCTCCTGGGCTTTCAAAAGAGATACAAAGTAAAATAAATGAGACAACTGTAAAAAATGTTAGTAGTTGGCTGCAATTGAAAAGAAATCAGATATATAATGATTTAGAAGAAATTGCTATAACGCAAAAAATAAAACCTCCTTCACAGTTTTTTTCAAATCAAATCAAACCACAATTTGATTTTCAAAAAATATTAACAAATCAATCACAAAAAACAATATTAGCTAAGTTCCAAGAATATAGCTTTTACTTGAGTAAGTTAATTCAAAAAAATAGCTCAAATATAAATTTAAAAATACTTAAAGTTGCTGAGAAAATTACAAAAAAATTGATTAGAATTTCTGAATTTTTATTGGATATCGAATTATTGGATGGTACATCTAAAATTTGTAATGTTTATCCTAGATGGGAAAGTGGTCCTGAATTTGTTAAAAAAAATGGTAAGCGTGCAAATTTTACAACAACTATGCGTTGGTTAGACTATAGAGATCCTTTATTTAATGATCCTAGAATTAAATATTTAAGAGGTGCTGACTTTCGTTTTGATTCAAATAATGATGAAGGGATTATTATTGATAAAGAAACACTGGTAAATGACTTGGGTTATGATATTGATGATACTGAAATAAAAATTCTCTATTGGAATATGGAACAGGCTTGTGTACCAGTGAAAGCAGTTGTTGAACATATGCCTGAATCTAATAAATATCAAGCCCTTACCACATTTACTTTTGGAGAAAAATTACGTTCTACAAGTCATCATTGCGATGATAAAAAGCTTTTTTTTCAATTTCATGCTACTTTTCCAACTAAAGTAACAGAAGAACAAATTAAAAAAATTTTTGATAATGAAAATAATATTGATCAGTACAATAATATTAAAATTAATTATAATAGATTATCTGAGAATAAATTAGAAATTTACTGTGATTATGAAAATGCAAAGATAAAAAAACTTTGGATGATATGGTTAAAAGATAATTTTTTAATGCTTCCCAAAGATTCTTTATTTGATAAAAATTGGGAAGTACCAGAAGGTTCAGTAGCTCCACCACCTTATACAGAGGGAACAGTATATACATTTTCAAAAAATACTGTAAGAGCTTTAGGAGAATACTTATCACAAGCATTTCAGGAAGATGAAGATTTTCATAAAAGATGTTTTATAAATGCTTATGGATATGAACATAAAATTCAATTTGCAAAACAAAGTGAATCAATAGTTTTATGGATAAAGTTAATTGGTGTTTCTTTATTTGCATTTTTATTTTTAATTTTTCTTGGTACAAACATGATGGTTAATATAAGAAACAAAGCTTCAGAAATAGCAATTTTTCAAGCAATGGGTGGTTCATTATTAAGTCTATTATGCATATATAATATTCAAATGTTTATTATTGTATCATGTTCTGCAATTACTGCTTTTTGTTTAGTTTATTTAATACTTCCATATATAAAATCTTTGTTTATTATACATATAATTCACGCGATATGGAAACAAATGGATGAGCAGCGAGAAGCTATTACAGCTATTGCAAAAAATGGTTTTTTTGAAAATCTTAAATATATTTTCGAAGCAAATCAGTTTGTTTTTATCTGCTGCTTACTTTTTATGCTCATTATTGTTAGCTTTTCGATTATTTATGTAAAGTTAAGTCCTAATTATTCTGTTACGAAAATATTGAAAGAAAGGTAAAAGAATTAATTAATTTCAACATATTTTATAATTATTTTGATTTTATAATAAATAAATATGGAGGTTATAATCTAATGCGTGCAAAAAATGCTGAAAACAATTATGATGTTTTTGTTAGTTATGCTCATGCTGATAATATGCCTTTTCCAATTTCTAAGAATGACAAAGGATGGGTCGATATGCTTATTGATAATCTTAGAAGCTTTTTAATACAAAAAGGTGAACATATAAATATTTTTATGGACCATAAATTTTCTAATTATGGAATTTTGGTAAATAAAATTAAAGATGCTTTAAACAATTCATTAATTTTAATGCCTATTATTTCAAAAAATTACCTTCAATCTTCTTACTGTGAAAAAGAAAGAATTTTTTTTCGTGAAAAATTTTTAAGTAATGAAGATTATAATGATAGGATAATTTGTGTTGAGAAAGAGACAGTTGATAACAATCCATTTAAAGATCATTTGCGGAATATTTTTTGGTTAAAAGATTTCAGAAGAGATGTAATTAATACCTTGTGCCTTATGGATTTTCGCGACAAAGAAACATATAATGATAGAGTAGGCAACCTTTGTTATTCTTTAATAGAAATATTACAAAAGCTAAAATATTAATTAATTAATTAATTAATTAATTATTTGTTAAATTAAAAATTGAAAAAAGAGTCATTTATGTGTTTAGTTAATAAATACAATTATAAGTATGATGTTTACGTAAGTTATGCACAAGAAGATAATTATGTAGCGCCTAATTCTAACATAGAAAATGGATGGGTAGATCAATTAATTGTTACTATTAAATACTTCTTGCAAAATAAAGGCAAAGAAATAAACATAACTTCAAGTGGAAAATTGAGTAATTATGGACTTGAGGACGATAGAATTAAAGAAACTTTAAACGATTCATTAATATTATTACCTATAATTTCAAACAATTATCTTAAATCTTCATCGTGTAAAAAAGAAAGAAATTTTTTCCGCGAAAAATTTTTAAATGATCAAGAATATTCTGATAGAATAATTCTTGTTGAAAAAGATAGAGTTGATGATAATCCATTTCAGGAATATCGTAAAAATGTTTTTTGGAAAGAAAAATATACAAATGGTAAGAATAATGTTTATACATTGCTCTCAAAGGAACATGAAGAAATTTATAATAATAGTATAGATAGTCTTAAAGATTCTTTAATAGATATGTTAAAAAAATTTAAAAATCCAGATTATAAAATTATTACTAAAAATTCAAAAACTATATTCTTAGCTGAGCCAAATAGCGACTTATTTGATGATTATCAAAAAATACAAAAAGAATTGAAAAATAATAATCATAATGTGTTTCCGGAAAAACAATTATTTTCCTTGTATAAAAACAACCCTGATAAAGTAAAAGAGAAATTATCAGAACTTTTAAAAAAATCAGATATATTTGTTCAACTTATTGGAGATATTTTTTTAAAAGAGGATAAAGTTAAAGAGGATAAAAATTGGTATGAATTTTGTAAAATGCAGCATATCATATCTAAGGAATTAAAAATAAAGAAGTATTTGTGGCTGCCACCAAAGTTAAAAAATGAAATTAACAATTTCTATTCGATAAAATGGCTTCAAAGTGATAATCTGTCCAATTTATCAAGAGATGATTTTGTCCAAGAGATTTTAAAAGGAATAGAAAAAAATGAAAATGAAGAGTATAAACCTTTAAATATTATAGAAAAAAATAATTGCGAAGGTATCATTTTGGTACATGGAGATATTCCTAAAGAAAAAATACAAAAACAAGTTGAATATTATAGAAGTACATATCAAAATAACCTTTCAATATCAAAACAACTTTTTGAGTATGGATGTATTGATTCATCAAGATTATTTTTGATTAACTATAAAAATATGGAAGATACTGATAAAATACAAATTTTTTCTTTTAACAATAATAAAATTAATAAAATAATATAAAAAGTAGCAAACAATATTATGTCAGATGATATAAAAACATTGTATCCAGGTCTAAGAGCTTATTCTAAAAATGAAAAAGATATTTTCTTTGGTAGAGAAGACCAAATATCAAATCTAATTAATCGATTGTCTTCAAGTAGATTTATTGCAGTAGTAGGAACTTCTGGATGCGGTAAATCATCATTAGTAAACGCAGGTCTTATACCAGCTTTTGAAGAAGGTTCATTAGTTCACCCAGGTGATAAATGGAAATATGCAACATTACATCCTGGAAGCCAACCTTTAAAAAAATTAACAAAAGCTCTATTAAATGATACTGCAATAGGCAAAGAAAGAGCACATTTTAAAAATAATGAAATGTTTTTATTAGCAACTTTAAAAAGTAGCAGCTTTGGATTAATTGATGCAATTGATGAAACCCCTCTTGAAGAAAATACAAATTTAGTTATTATAGTTGATCAATTTGAAGAAATTTTCCGATCAATGCACATAGCTGATAATAATGAAGTTCGTGCTTTTGTATATCTTCTAATTGAAACAATAAAGCTGAAAAAATATCCAATATATGTTGTTATAACGATGAGATCTGACTTTATTGGTGAATGTGCTTCTTTTTATAATTTATCTGAAATTGTTGCAAAGAATCTTTTTTTAACACCTCGCCTTAGAATAGAACAACTTCGTGATATAATAATTAAACCAGGTGAAAAAAATGGTGCAACAGTTGAGCCAAAACTTGTATCAAAATTGATAAATGATATGGAATCTGATCAAGATCAATTACCATTACTTCAACATATTTTAATGCGAATGTGGGTAGAATATGCTCAAGAAAGTAATAAGTTCACTTTCGAAGATTATAAAAAAATTGGGGAATTAAAAAATGGACTATCTGAACATGGAAATTTAATATACAATTCATTAATAAACGATCAACAAAAAGAAATTACAAAAAAATTATTTAAATGTCTTGTAGATAACAATAATAAATATAGTGATATGCGTAGAAGTATTACGTTAGAAGAAGCTTCAAAGATAATAAATGTAAAACCCCTTGAATTAGAGGAAATCGTCAAAAAATTCAGTAGACAAAATCACAACTTTTTAAATGTTTCTAAGAATGATAATGTTATTGATATTTCACATGAAAGCCTGATCAGACAATGGGATACATTGAAAGAATGGGCAGATCAAGAAAATAATGCAGTAAAAATTTATTTTGATTTAAAGGAAAATATTAATTTATTAAAAAAAAATTGGAAGTCAAATTCTGTAACAAAGCAAAAAAATGATTCTGAAGTAACTTATTTTGATATAAAAAATGATCTTCAATCATCAATATCAATAACAAAACATTACCTGAATGGATTTAGTCTTGAAAAAGCTTTAGATTGGATTGATAAAACAAAACCTAATGAATATTGGGTTTCGCATTATGATGACAATATAAATCCTTCATTAATAATAGATGAAATCAAAGAATTTATAAATGACAGTGAAAAATATGAAAAATACGAAAAAGAAAAGAAGGAACAGCAAGAAAAATCTGAACAAAAAAGAAAGATTAACAGGAATAGGAATATAGCAATTGGAATATTTTTATTTTCTATTTTAATTACTTTTTTTTCTATATGGATCAATAATGAAAAAAACAAACAAGTTAAAAATTTATTTGAATCTTATTTAACCCATTCATCATTGCAAATAAAGATAAATAATTATGAAAAAGCGAGAAAGATACTAAATAATAGTAAAAAATTAGATAATAATATCATGCCAGGAAGAATTAGAGCAAGAAACATTATGCATTGGTACACACAATTCATAAGTGCTAAAACAACCAAAATTTTTCAAATTCAACCACATGCACAAATTAAAGTATTTGCAGTTTCTAATGATGAACGTTTATTAATTGCTGGAACAAATGATGGTATTATTATATGGTATGATTTATCAGAACATAGGGTTATAGATTATAAAAATGAACATAAAGATTTAATATCAGCAATATCAATGAATGATCAAAAAAAAATTATTGCTTCTGCAGATAATAATGGTTTGATAATTTTTTGGTCTTATCAAGGTAAAAAATTGTGGCAATGGGATACAAAAAAAGAGCAAAAAAATATTGATGAAGAAAAGCCTGATAATGAAATAACTAAAAAAGAACAAAGAATCATTGATGAGAAAATACCTGATAATGAAATACATACAATAAATGAAAAATCAAAAGAATCAAAGGAATATACGAAAAAAACTATTTTGTTAAGTGATTATTATAATAATAAATTTCATATAAAGCTAAGTTCTGATGGAGAAAATATCGCATATGGCTTTAACTCAATAATAATAAGAAAGGTGAATAAAAGGGGTGAATTTGTTACAAAAAAACCTTTATACCCTCAATATTCAATCAATGATATTGCATTTAGTAAAAATTCAAATTTTTTAGCAATTGCATCTTACTCTGAAGTTTATCTTTGGAACAATAATTCTGAATTAGATCTATTATATAGAGATACATGCGATATAATTTCATTATGTTTTATTCCAAAATTTAATTTATTAGCTGCATCGACATCAGAAACAATTCATATTATTGATTATATAGTTGAAAAACCCAAATATGATATATCTGGTATAGGTTCTGATATTTCTATGTCAGGAATTGATAAATCAGGTAATATCACAATAGTAACATCAGACAGAAAGATAGTTGTTAAAAGCATTAAAAATGAAATTATTAAAATTTTGCAAGGTCATGATTGCGGTATTGTTGGATTCAGTCATACTGATAAACATATGTTTACACTTGACACTGATGGGATTATCAATCAATGGAATAATGAATTTAATAATGGAAATTTTTTTAAAGAAATTAACCTGAATGATGAGCCAAAATGTTTAGCAATCTCATCTGATGGATTAAAAATGGTAATTGGTTTTACTGGCGGAAATATTCAATTAAGGGATTTGGAAAGTTTAAAAACCATCTGGCAATATCAATACCAAAATAGCATTTCAAAAGTGTTATTTAACCATAACACCAAACAAGTTGCATTTTTTAATAATGATAACAATGTTACGATACTTGATGCTGAAAATGGCAACAAAATATCAAATAAAAAAATAAATAATAATATTACAAATTTTGATTTCTCACCTGACAGCAAATTTATAGCAATTTCTGGAAAAAATGGTTCTTTATGTCTATATAATGTTCTTCAAAACAGCATAAATGAAAGAGTAATACCTGAATTTCAAAATTATAATTTTAATTCTATTATGTTTAATCATAAAGGGAAAAAATTGTTAACAAGCTGCGATAATGGTTCTATTCAAATCTGGCAAATACCAAATTTTACGATAGTCAATCATATGTCAGTCTCAAAAAATTATCTTAATTTCGCATCATTTGATAATAAAGACCAAAACATAGTATGTGGAGGGAGAGATCAACGAATAAAAGTTATAACTGATCTTGATAATAAAAATTTTTTTTCCTTTTATAGTCATGACAATGAAGTATTAAAAGCCAAATTTATTTTTGATGATCAAGTTGTATCTATTGGTAATGATCGTTATCTAAGAATTTTTGACATTCCTTCAAAAACTGAATTATTAAGTATAAAACTTCCTATTACAATAAATGATTATCCAGTTAACGACTTAGATATCAAATGCTTTAAAGATAAATGCCTTGCCACTGTTGCTTTAAATAACTATAAAATTCTAGTTTATACAATTAAAATTAATTAATACATACAGATTTAGGGAAAAAGATTTTGGATATATTGTCCATAATGACATATAAGGGCAAACTTTATGTTCACCCTTATTAGTAGGGAAAATTTATATCTATTATTTATATTCAAAATAATAGAGTTAACATAAAGTTCGTCCTTACATTTCCAAAATCTTTTTCAGTAAAACTTTAGTTAAATTTGTAAATATTCGGTTAACCCATGGTTGTAGGGGTTATCTGTTTGAAATTATTAGAAGCTATTTTACGAAGTTTATTATTGTAAAAAATCACTTCTAATAATTTCAATAATATAAAGGTTACAACCATGGGTTAACCGATTATTTACTTAAATTTTAGTTGTTCAATTTAAAATATTCATATATATTAATAATTTATGTTATTTATTATTTAGAAATGATTTTCGCCGGTCTTAATTCAAATAGAAACTTTTATTCGAGAAAGAATCATTTGAGTGTAACCAAAATTGCCAGTCAAAGTCGAACTCGTAGAGACAAGGCATGCCTTGTATCTACATTTCAATTACCTAAAATCTTGCAAAAAAGATATCGACCAGCTATTTTGGTTACACTCGAATCATTTAATTCAATGGAAATTTTTGCAATTGAACATAAAAATGAATAAATTAAAGGTAAATTTAAGTAAATAAATAATTATAAAGGAAAAAAATCAATGCCAGATAAAAAAAGCCTTATCATATTAATTATTGAATGATAAAAGTAATATCTTCCAAATTCATTATTCATTAGTAAATTTGTAAAAAGATTGATTGATAGGACTAACTGAAATTAAGAGGAAATTATTATGGATAAAAAAAATTGTAAATCCACATGCTAATTTTTTTCAAAGGACTTTTTCACGTATAGATGTAGCTCATGATTTTATTTCAAATTATCTTCCCAAAAATATTGTTAATCAACTAGATTTGAATACATTAGAACTTGATCGTGAATCATTTGTTGATATATTATTATCTGCAACGCAATCTGATC
>Ga0272440_1001353_pt1 | contig 20039 bp, 12 predicted proteins | sample SSMMMBAug17_FD_192440 | JGI IMG/M metagenome (GOLD analysis project Ga0272440, IMG submission 192440) | Marine sediment archaeal communities from Little Sippewissett salt marsh, Falmouth, MA, United States - SSM-MMB-Aug17 | ecosystem: Environmental > Aquatic > Marine > Wetlands > Sediment ...
GTCGTGTAGAGACGTAGCATGCTACGTCTCTACAGTACAGTTACCTCAAAACGAACAATATCAATAAGTCAACTGTTTCACATCATCCTCTTCCTCTTCGTATTCATAATCTGCATCTTCATCATCATCATCTGCATTGCTATACCGTTCTTCAGCATCTTTTTGGCCTGAAATCATTGCTGAAAGTGAATGAACAAATTTTGCCATATCAGTTGACAGCGATGATAAGTCTTCTGAAGCATCAGATGTTTCAGAGGAAACCTGAGCAATTTGTTGCGTAATCGTATCTATTTCGGTTAGGGCCTTGTTAATTTCATCAATCCCAATAAATTGTTCTTTATTTGCGTTTGAGATTTCACTGATTAAACTCTTTGTTTTACTAACAGCTTCAACCACTCCTGCAAAATCATCATACGTCGCTTTAACTAACGATGACCCCTCATCGACTTTTTTCACTGTGCTTTCAATTAACGAGGCTGTATTTCGAGCTGCTTCGGCAGATCGCATGGCCAGATTTCGAACTTCATCAGCAACGACTGCAAATCCTGCACCAGCTTCACCAGCGCGTGCAGCCTCAACAGCAGCATTTAGTGCAAGCAGGTTGGTCTGAAATGCAATTTCATCAATATTTTTTACAATTTTTTGAGTTTCTGCACTTGCATTAGAAATATCTGCGATTGCATCAGTTACACGATTCATGGATTCATTTGATCTTGAAACAACCTCACTTGACTTCTTAATAAACTCATTTGCTTCCATCGCATTTTCTGAATTTTTATGACTCATGGCAGTGAGTTGTTCTAATGCGGAGGATGTCTCTTGTACATGCGCAGCCTGGGAGGATGTGCTTTCTGATAACTGGCCGCTACTTCTGTTGACAGTGTCAGTTGCACGATCAACGTGAATGGATGATTCACTTAAACCTTTGATAACATCCAGTAATGGCTTAACAATTATTTGTCGAATGATAATAAATAGCGCAATAATGAGTAGAAGATTCTGAAAAACCATTTTAAACACAACAACCATTAAGGCTCTAAACAAAGCTTTTTCCATAAATTTGGGCGTATTTAGAACATGAACAAACCCCAATACATCTCCATCTTTTTCAAGTTTTCGTTTAGATCGAATGAATTTTCCCTCAACATCTTTATCAGTCTCAATGATTTCCCAATTTTCATCACGTATTCGTCCGGTCGAAACAGACCCTGATTCTTCGACCAATACAGCGAAAACACGTTTTTCCGCCATTTCAGCTTTGATTACATTATTAATTTTATCCATTTCCATATCCCATAAAGGGTCCACCAGGGTTTTGGATAATCGATCCGCAATGATTTTTGCACTTTCTTCCAAATCAGTTGTCATATCTTTCTGAACTTGAATATAATCAAACGCACCAAATGCAATTAGTACGATGGATGTAATAATGATAACCAGGATAATCGTTTTTGATTGTATCCCAAGATTGGACAGTGATAGAGATTTCATTTTTCCTCCTAATTATAAGACGTATATAATTAATTCCAAAAAATTAAATTTCTTATCAAGTTTGTTTTTTTTTTAATTATTGGATTTGAATATTAAAGTATGGATGCAGTGTCCGACGACTACAAAACTATTTAAAAATATTAATGAAAGTTAAATAACACAGGTTCATTGGATATTCAAGAAAAAAAAGATTTATTTTTTTGAAATGATGCACCTGAACAACATTTTTGTTCAGGTGCAATTTATAAGGAGTGTTAAATTATCTGACAGTTACTCATATACTCAAATAAATCATCCACCAAAGGACTCGTCAGCAATATCAACAATACTGGCATTGGTATTCATAATTGCATCCATTTTTCCCAGTGAGATTGGTAAAATAGAACTTGCAAAGAAATCAATATTTTTGATTTGACCTTCATAATAGGCGGTCAGTTTAGATTTTTTTTGTAACTTTTTGGATGCAACATTTGCTCGCCACAATAACATCCAGGCCATGACGACATCGCCGCAAGCTTCCATAAATGGATGGGCATAAGCAAATGCATTCAGAACCTTTTCACTCATTGCCGTAGCCCCCATGTGCATGGCCACTTTTCCAATCTTATTTAAAGCAGTTTCTACAGTAACAGCGATTTCTTTTAGCGCATCAATTTCTTTTGCCTCAGCAATAACTTTTTGAATTTCCCCCATCAGATCCATCATTGGCTTGCCTTTGTTCATGCCAAGCTTTCTGCCGAGAAGGTCCATTGCTTGAATTCCATTTGTACCTTCATAAATCATCGTAATTCGGCAGTCTCGCATGAGTTGCTCCATGGGGTATTCTTTGATAAATCCATATCCACCATAGATCTGAATGCCTAAATTTGTAACATCAAAAGAACGATCAGTTACATAACCTTTGACAATAGGTGTTAGCAATTCAACCAATCCCTCTAATTTAGACTTTTCTTCTTCTGAATCAGTAATTATTGAGCGATCATGGCAATATCCATGATAATAAATTAAACTACGCATTCCTTCAACATAAGCTTTCATTGTCAACAACATTCGTCGAATATCCGGGTGGTTGATAATGGCCACTGATGGTGCATCTTTGTCCATCATTTGAAGAAGGTTTTTACCTTGAATACGTTGACGGGCATAATCAAGCGCATACATATACGATGATGTTGCGCAGCCAAAGCCCTGTTGTCCAACCAATGCACGGGCTTCATTCATCATGAGAAACATGGCACGCATGCCTTTGTTTTCTTCACCCAAAAGGGTTCCAATGCAGTTGCCTTTTCCACCTAGGGTCAATGAGCAAGTTGAATTGCCATGAATGCCCATTTTTTCTTCAATGCCAGTACAAACAACATCGTTAAATTCACCCAGGCTGCCATCCGGATTAACACGAAACTTTGGAACTAAAAATAATGAAATGCCCTTGGTTCCGGCAGGAGCGCCCTCAATTCTCGCAAGAACAGGATGAATAATATTTTCGGTTAAATCATGTTCACCTGATGATATAAAAATTTTGTTTCCAGTAATAGAATAGGTTCCATCATCATTTTTTTTAGCTGACGTTGTCAATGCTCCAACATCAGAACCGGCTTCGGGTTCTGTAAGAAGCATCGTTCCTGTCCATTCTCCGGTAAACATTTTTTTCAAATAGGTATTTTTTTGTTCGTCAGTGCCAAAGGCTTCAACGAGTTTTCCTGCACCATGTGTCAGGCCAGGATACATCATAAACGCATAATTGGCGCCATTGAAATAATCGCTCGCCGCCAGTGCGACAGTTCTCGGCATTCCCTGCCCCCCCCAATCGGGGTCTTCTGTCATTGCGAGCCATTCGCCTTCGCAAAAAATTTTGTACACCCGATGAAATTCCTCAGGTGTGATTACTTTACCTGCGTCGAATTTACAGCCATTTTCATCACCAATCTTTTGCGTTGGTAATACTTCTTTGACCGCTAAGTTTCGCGCCTCTGTGATAACCAAATCAACAGTTTTTTTGTTGAATTCAGCAAACAATTCGTGTTTGCTAAGTTCTCCAACATTTAATTGATCGTGGAGAACAAAATCTACATCTTTTCGATCCGCAATTAACTGTGCCATTATTTTTTCCTTTCTTTTTCACACATACCTTGAAACATGTATGTGATATTATATTTTTATTTTCAAGCGGTCAGCGAACCGCAAATTATGAAATGTATGTTTATCATTGATCAAACTTGCATAATCTATAGACAGAATTCAATTATCACCTGATTTGCTCAATCCATTTTCTCCAATACCTTTCAGAAAAAGATCCACCAGCGGATCTGCCTGAGACACCAGATCATATTTTCCGCCTGATATGACCCAAACATTGATAACTTCCTCAACAGCACCTAAAACAAACCGTTTTACAAGGGCCATAAATAAATCCTGTCGCATGGTGGCTTCTTCCTGTCCTTGCTCAACAATGGATGCAATCAAGTCCAGATACATTTTGGTCATCTCTTTAATTTGCGATTCCATTAATTGATGGCTCTGTCGGGTTTCCATACGATACACTTCAGCCATTTTTCGATCACGTTGAAATTCTTGAAAATGTATCCGGATTAAACATCTGAGCTTTTCAATTGCATTTTTTTCCTTATCAACGGCCTGTTTAAAATTGGTAAAGACCATTCGCGTTTTATATGTAAAAAATTGCGACAGTATATCCTGCTTGTTTTTAAAGTATAAATAGATGGTCCCATCAGCGACACCTGCTTCACGCGCGATCTGCGATATGGTGGAATTGTGAAACCCTTGATCTGCAAATACGTTTACTGCTGCATTTAATATACGATGATATTTGTCTTTATTTTTTGAATTATTATTCATTGACCTGTTATTTTTCAGGCAAAAACCATTTCTTTTCGTTTGCCATAATAATGGATTAAATTAAATGTCTTGAAAAATTAAATGAATGATTATTCATTTATCAAAAGCCACTCCAGTATGTCAAGTGAAAACTATTAATTATTTATTAAAAAATTATTGAATACAATATTAATAGGTTAAGATGATTTTATATGGGATTTGAAATTTGGATGGTAACATGAAATTGTTGAGTGGGTATTCATTCACTTTCTGAATTGCCCAGCATATGCTTAATACCCGACATCATTTGTGAGTAAATACCCTTTTTTTCTTGTTTATTTGTAACAGGTTCTTTTGGGATTTCCAAAGACGGTTGGCAATATATCTTCTCACGAAACCGCTGGTCTACTTCAGGTTCTTCCTGAAGGATGGACAAAAATGTTGTGTGTGGTATTTCGTAGACCATGGTTTTGGTTCTGGCTATGATAGAGGCTTTTCTAAGATCACCAGTAATTAAGGCTAATTCTCCAAAAAAATCTCCTGCACCCAAACGGCCAACTTCAACGTCATGCTTATTTTGTAATTGAATCTTGACACACACGGCGCCTTCAATAATGATAAATACCGATTGACCTGGATCATCCTGGCGAATGATGACATCTCCTGATCGATAGGTCTTCTTGACCATTTTTTTCGCAAGAATCCGCTTGCTTTCATTGCTCATGGTATTAAAAATTTCAATACCATTTAAACATGCAATGGCATCGTCTATTATTTCGCCAAAGGCCAAATCTTTAAATTGTGGAATGTCCTGACGTTGGAAAACAGGAGAAATACCTGCTCGCTTCAGGTGATTCCATACCCTTTTCCAAACAGCGTTACGTGTCTTAATTTTGCTACCATAATCAATTGATGAAAAAGAAATGGTATATTCTCCCGACCAATGACTCAATCCACTAAAACTCACAACAGGTGGTGGATCAGATACAACATAGGGTGCTGACAAGACAGCATCAAACAATATCTTTTCAACAAATTCAGGCCGTTGTGATGGATCTATGTTCACTGTGAACCAGTATCGAAAAATATTGTCTGGATAATGAAAATTTCGGATAATTGATTCAGAAGCCATACTGTTTGGCACGCTGATAATCGACTGATCTCTGGTAAGTATACGCGTGGCACGCCAGGTAATATCCAGAATGCGTCCTTCATCAATGGCACCAATTTTAACCCAATCGCCAATCAAAAATGGTCTTTCAATATTCAAGGCAATGCCCGAAAAAATATTTGAAATATTTATTTGAATGGCGAGCCCAATAATCATCGCGACAACACCGGATGCCGCAAGGATGCTTGTAATTTTTTGATCGAAAACGTAAGCAAAAATGCCACACAAGGCCAACAAAAATATAATGAAAGTAAAAAAGCCCACAACAATATCGGGTATTTCGCGATCTGTTTTATCTTCAATAGGTATCCAGATAAACCGCTTGATTGCCTGGTCAACGAACAAGGTGGGAACAAGCCACCATAAGACATCAAAAAAATATTTGATAAACTTTGCATGATAGGGTTCTACATAATATAACAATCGATCCACAGTCAGGGACTCACATGAGATCAATGCTGTAATGGCAGTCATCATTTGAATGAACCAGATTAACCGACAGTTTCGTCTAAGACGTTCTCCGCGATAAAAAACACTGACAAATAAAAAAATCATTAAGTTGGAGATCAACAAGTGGTCAACAAATTCATACCGAATCATGTTTCTCAGACTCAGCTCATTTTTACGTATCCGAATGCCCATATTGAACTGTGAGAATTTGACTTTGCCTTCCTGAATTTTGAGATACCGAGGCGCACCGAGAGAGGCTTTTTCAGCTATATTTTGGAAAACCCAGAAATCATTGATTGTGTAGCCTGATGCAGGTGTCAGAATTTTGGCTTTTCTGAGCTTTTCTACCATTCGAGATCGGCCCTCAATGCGCATGCCAAGAACATCAGCCGCATAGATTAAATTGTTTCGAGTTCTTTCTTTATGACAAAAGCTAATGCCAACCAGACGTTCTTGATATGCATATGCATCAGGGATAAAATCGGCTTTGAACCGTCCACGAACATGATAGGCCACATATGAAACATCTTTTGAAGATTCCTGATCCACAGGTTTGCCCAATTCAATTTTTTCTGCCGCATTTAAAAAACTAATACGTTCTGGATGAATATCACCCTTGTATCGAAACCATAAATAAAAATCCAGGCCATATGTCATATTTTTCATGTCAATATCAAATAATTTTTTGATTTCGATACCCGTATACACTGTATTGATTTTAAACATGAATTGATCATCAAATTTGATAATATGTTTTTTTTTTATTTTTTTTTGATAATCAGGCACTTCGTAAATATTGGGTACAATTTGGAACTGCGTAAACGTTGAGATGATTTGTTGATTCTTATATATTCCTGTATATACAGATTTTTGAGAATCTCCTTGTTCATCAAAATAGACGAGACCGGTTACCCCTTCCATTGCATGATGAATGGAGTCCAGAGATTTTAATGTTTGCCGAATGACACTACGATCATTTTTCAATTGACTGACATCACCGTTGAATGATTTATCTCGCATGGCATGCACGAGTAGAGCAATTGTATCGTATGCAAATGCCGCATGCCAATCGGGCGCTTCATGATATGTATTTTCAAATTTGTGTTTGAACAACTGGCCTTTTTCATTAAGCATATCAATAATCATAGGCGTTGTGACATATAATCCATTGGTATAATAGCCAGGATTCAGTTTTGCTTTTGGCAATTTTGATAAGGCATAACGAAAAGATTTTGAAGTAAATGAATCTGGTGCCAGGATTGGATTGCCAACATGATATTTCCTCAGTAATTCAAGTATTTTAGCGCCTTCTGTCGCATGTGTTGCCAGAAAAACAATACCCGCATTTTTTTTCTTTTTCAATTGCCGAACAATTCTTTCGAGTTGAATGTCTAGATCTTTTGCATGGTTGTCAAAAGACCATTGATATTTAATCCGAATCCCCATTTTTTTCGCAGATTTTTTGAAAACGCGTGCCAAATAATTTCCATATTGCATTTTTTCATGAATAATGCTCACACTTGTGCGATAGGGAAAAATGCTTTTGGCGTACATGGCGAGAAATCGGGTCTGAAGTCTATCATTGACAACTGTCCGAAAATACCAGGGGTTATCTTTGGTGACAATTACATTTGTTGATGTTGGCGTTATGGCAGGAATTTGAGAGGCTTGATATATTTTACCCGCTTTCATGGAGCATGTACTGTAATGATGGCCAATTACAGCAACATTTCGATTCATTCTGGCAATGGCATGTGCTTGTTTTTCTGCCAGATCGGGATTATTTTGATCGTCGTAAATATCCAATAAAATGCGTTTATTATTAATTCCGCCTTGACGATTTATGGTATCAAGATATAGATTGATCCCTTTTAAGAAAGACTTGCCAGTAGCGTGATCTGGACCTGACAAGGGCCCCACCATGGCAATATATATTGTATTGATTTCATCATGTCGAATTTGAAAAAATACCAGTGAAAAACCGAATATTCCCAGTGCAATCAGAATGATATTGTGTTTGATCTTTTTCATATCAGATCCAGAATCAATCATATATATTGATTGGGATATTTCTTCAATATCATCACAAGTTGGCTTGATTGTTATTTCTAAATTGTTTCATACACGTAATGACCTGATTAATTTTTGTAGCAAGTTCTTGCAGTTCATCACCATCCCTGAGCCTGATTAAACCGACATCTTCACCTTGATTTAATTTTTCCAAAGTTTTTTCAAGATTATAGACCGGTCCGGCTATTCGATGCGTAAATATGATGCTAAAGCCGGCAATGACAATAAGTAAGATAAAACTTGATGAGTATAATTTTGATATTAATTGTTGAATCATCACTGATACCAACGCTGGTGGAATATAAATACGCACAACTGGCCAGATCACAAAAAACATCAACATACCTATAAAAATTGTGAATAACAGTGAAAGAATGAGAAATCGAATTGTGAGTGTTAATTGCATCCTTTCATTAATTAAATAATTTGCAAAACTTCGTTTTATTTTTAAAGCCATGTTAATTCTTCCTTTTACGAGATAGATTTTTTAAATAAACAGTTACTAATTAAAAAATGCAAAGAAAGTGCCAAAAATAAAAGAAGCTTAAATTATGAAAACATGAAAAATTATAAAATAATCATTTTTTAGTGGAAGAATTGATTGCAATGGTTTTATCCGCATTAAGCATTGGATAAAATTTGATTATTAAATATAATTTTTTGATTGAAAGATTGGAAATGGTTTGATATGGATAAATTATATCAAGTTTTCGAACAGCATAGAAACGTTCAAACACGGGTACATCAAATGGGTGATCATCAAAACTATTTCAAACCATTAATTTTCTATTTGGTTATTATCGTATCAACCTTCTGGATAAAAGATGATATTAATGCCAGAAATGTCAACGTATACATGATCAAGGATGATACTTCAGAATTCACACTTACGCTTGAAGTTTTCGCAGATGTCGCATCTGAATATCTTGGATCATATGACCTTGCCATTTCATTCAATCAGGATTTTCTCCAATTTCAATCATTAGAACCTGGCAATAATCTGGGCCAGTTACACCCTGAACCAACAAATAGTGTTAAAGATGGTATCTTAAAAGTTAATGGCGTTTTTAAATATTGTCCAAAAGGTTTGGTAAGTCTTTTATTTATTCACTTTGAATGTACATCAAATTGTGTTAATTTACCTTTTGATATTTATGTCTATGATCTAATGAATAAAGATAAAGAACTGCCAATTGAGGTCATCGGTTTTAACATAACAAAAAGTGCCATTGAGCGTATGCAGCAGAAACAGCAGGATCATATGCCGCTCATTGATAATGCAACAGTAGAACTTATAAAACCACTGGTTGATTTACGTTTCAACCAAAAAGAACAATTCATTAATCAACTAATAGAAACGATCGGCAAAGCAAAAACAACCCAATATCAATCGGATATTTTGATTTTATCAAGAATTGCACATCACTTAAACCTTGAAATCAATTGCTCTCAAATGATTGATATTATTGAATGCCTTCAGTGCCTCTCAGGATATGAAGATTCCAGTTGCAGAAATCTTGCTGGTGAATCACATATTGGCATTGATGATGTTATCGCACATTTTCAAGCAATGGCCGATTTTCCAAAGAATTAACTAAGGATATCTTGAAATGTTTGTTTCTTTTCAACTTAAACTCTGGTATCCTAATTAATCAGGTCGAACATAATTGATCTTTTTCTTAAATGCTCTTTATTTTTTTTAATTTTCAGATTTTCTTTTTTTTTCTAAAATTGCATTAGACGAAAGCAATATTGTTTCTTTATTTGTATTAAAACTGAAATTCTTTGAACCAATTGGGATGAGCGTATCAACTCATGTCAAACGATTATGGGAGTTGACCATGAAAATCTTGCGGTATTTTATGCCAGTGTTCGTTAATTCATTTTTTATAATCATATTCATTTTATGCAGCACTGTAAGAGCAGAGTTGCCTCTGATGAAGTTTTCATTTGAGGAACAAGAATTTGATATAGGCAGCACATTTGAAGTTGATGTTCGAATATCACAGTCGGACCAAGACTTAGGCTCCTATTCCTATACCCTCTTATTTGATAAGCAGGTTTTAAAAATTGTTTCGATTGTAGGCGGTATGCATGGGAATCTTCCTGATGCCAATTCAACCGGTTCTGTCAATATCGCAGACTACAACCAGAAATGGCAGGTGATAGATGCCTGTTTACAATTAACCCAAATCTCATTTCAAGTTATTGGGGATTATTGCACTGTTAGCGAATTAACGCTCAGCCAGGTTTCACTGTACGATAGAAATATCAAACGAATGGATGCGGAAACAAAGAATTCGGGTGTTAATGTCATTTGTCCAAAAGCAAAGCTGATTGATGCCCCCCAGGGAACCATACATGATAATTATGCGCAAATACAGGTCATCGGTACAGGTCTGACCCATTATAAATACAGTCTGGACAACAAGCCATACTCTGATGAAATCTCTATTCATTCTCCCATTGCATTATATAATCTTTCAGAAGGGGCGCATTGTATTCATGTTTTGGGTAAAATTGCGTCTGTTTGGCAAACAGAACAAGAAGCCACAAACGCTTGTTGGTACATATTTATGCCAAAACCTCATATCCAAAAAATTTCACCTGTCTATGGCTCGGAGAGAGGTAACACAATCGTGGACATAGAAGGCCTATATTTTAACGCTGAGTGTCGGGTATTTTTTGGTGAAATTGAAGCAGAAACCCTGACAACTTCGAGTACACACATTGTATGCCGAACACCTGAACATTTGCCCAAAACCGTTGCAATAACGCTTGAAAATCCGTATGAAAAAATAACAACACAAAACCGCGCATTCTCCTTTTATCCTGAAGGCAATCAATATCAGATGATATTTACAGAATTGAATGATACCCGGATTGCTCCGGGAGCGAATGTTTTTTGGCAAATGAATTATACCACAAGCGATAAGAATCCATACTTACCTGGTTTGGGGATTCGAATACACTATAATTCCAATATGATCAAATGGAAAGGATTTACAGATATATACGACAATGATATGCTTGGCGGACGTGATTTATTGCCTAAAAAAGATGTATCTAACCTGGATAATGACCCAAAAACCGATAAATGCATTCAGATTGCCTGGATGGATATTAGCCGAAATTGGTCAGGCAAAATATTACCCCATAGCTTATTCGGCATGTCTTTTTCTACGTCAACTGATGTAAACATCAATACTGAAAGTGCCATTCATTTTACATCCAGCTCTCATGCGACAACGCATCAGTTTTTTGCGCCATCAATCTCTATTAATTTTCAATCCTGGTTAATTGAGTCAACTGCCCAGGGATCTGGAAGCATTTCACCCTCAAATCGAATAAGTGTTGCTCATAATGATTCACAACGAATCCAATTTATAGCAGACCCACATTATCATATAGAATCTGTATTTATTGATGGAGAATCCCATGGACAGATGAGTGAATATACATTTGAAAATATCACAGCCAACCATATGGTTACAGTCATTTATGCCATAGATCGCGTGGTACTGACACTTGAAAAAAAGGGGTCAGGCACTGGCATGATCAAACCCATGGAAGGTCAATATTCTTATGACTATAATACAGGCGTTGTATTGACAACCATTGCATCTGAAAGTTCATATTTTACAGGGTGGTCAGGTGATGCCACAGGCAGCAGTGATATCAGTATTATTATGAGCAAAGACAAACACATTTATGCTAATTTTGCGATCAAGAAATTTAAAATTGAACCCATTTTTGGTGAACATGGTCATATTTCGCCATCAGAACCTTTTTATATTGAGTATAATGGAAGTCAGATTATTAAAATATTTGCCGATCGTTGCTATGAAGTCGATAATGTATGGATCAATGGTGAATCAAGAGGAAAGGTCTTAAACCATAATTTTATGGACGTTCGATCTGATCAAACAATTGAGGCATCATTTAAAATTAAAGATAAAGACAGTGATGGACTTCCTGATTGTATGGAAGCAAACACCGGGTGTACAGATGTCAATAATTCCGATTCAGATGGAGATGGATTACTTGATGGCGAAGAAGATCTGAATCAAGATGGATTTGTGGATCCGGATGAAACAAGTCCTTGTGAACCCGATTCTGATTTCGATGGTATGGATGATGGTTGGGAATTGACCCATGGAATGGATCCAATAACAAATGATGCAATAGATGATAAGGATGGTGATGGCTATTCAAATTACTTTGAATATTTGATGCAACAGGACCCTGAAGAACAAGATCCCCCATATCAGGTGAATTACAATATTGAAACAGATGTTCGACAACCATATCAACTTGTTACGCTTCGACCTGAACATCTCAAAATTGTTCCTGGCGGTTTTTTTGATTTGGAAGTGACATACAATGTATCCAACAATAATACGCAATGCACAGGTATCGGTTTCTATGTATTCTTTTCTTCCAATGACGTTATGTGGACATCATGCCACTCCATGTTGATCAATGGTATTAAAGTAACAGAACCTGAAATAAAGATAGATCAAGATAATTTGGATAAGGATGTTAACACAAATCGTTACGTAACTTTCTTATGGCAAGATGAAAATGGAAAGTGGCCCGATACAGTTCTTCCGCAAAAACTATGTACCATGACATTTTCGGTAAATGCGGATATGCCTGAAAATTATAGTGGATATATTCGGGTCAAATCATTTTTTCTAGATACAGCATATCATTTTTATGCGAATACCATTCAATATCAAGCGCAACGCGGTAATTTAGATATTGATGGCAATGGCGTTGAGGATGCACTGACTGATGGCTTACTCGTAATGGGCTATTTATATGGATTTCGTAATATGCCATTAATTGATAATGCTGTGGGACCATATGCAGTTCGGACGAAGGCAGAGCAAATTGAACCACTGATTAAAGGAATGTATGATCTGTTTGATATTGATGGAGATGGAATTGTCAATGCCCTGGCTGATGGCTTATTATTGGTTCGATATTTATTTGGATTTCGTGATTATGAGTTGGTTTACGATTTAATCACCCCCAATTGTACCCGATGCAATGCAGATGATATCATTGAATATATTAGAAAAATAAAACCCAACCCATCAATTGAAGAGTAAGTCTGTGAAAAACGCGATAATAATTGGCATAACATGTATGATCATGTTTGTTCAGGCCATTTCAGCTATGGCACAAATAAGTCATTGTCAGCACCTATGGTTAAATCCGATTTCCATGTATGCTGAACCTGGAGATGAAATTACCATTTCTTTATTCTATGATGTTACGAGTAACGACAACACCCTTCTTGGACTTGGATTTAGAATGTTTTTCAACAGCAGCCTGCTTCAGTTTCAATCGTCCAATGCGTTTTTTAATATGTTCAAAGCACCGGTTATTCAGGAAGATGATGAAGATCTCGATGATGACCCGAATACAGATCACTATCTCATGATTGCATGGTTTGAATGGAATGGCCGATGGCCCGGAGAACGACTTCCTTGCTTTATGGGAAGCATTGATTTTTTGATTCTTAACGAGGCCCCAATTGATATAACAACATTGAATGTAAATATTACAGCAACCCATCCCGGTTATAATGGATGTTTGCATTCAGCAACAATTTATATAAAACCAAAAAAATGAAAAAAACGATTGCAAAACTACAAATCAGGCAAAAGATTCATCATGAATGGATGATTGTATTGATCCTTTTACTGACAGTGTCATGTGCGGTTCAGCATCCTGGACCAATTTGTATCAAAGATCAGACCCAATATGGCCTGATTGATGGTACATTTCGAAGTCGTTGGTGGAATTATTATGCACGGGGCCGGTCTTATCTTGAAGGCGAGTGTCTTGATGCGGCCATGACAGACTTTAAAGCTGCAATAAAACAAAATGAGCAGGATCAACGGATGGTTCGAACATATGGGCTTCATTTTGTAGACTATTTTCCTCATCGGGAATTAGGATTGATTTACTATCTATTAAATGATTTAGATGCGGCACAAATCGAGTTAGAAAAATCCATCTCCCAGGAATCGTCATCAAAAGCACATCACTATTTAGATGAAGTACGAAAGAGACAATTACGAAAACAGGCAAAAACAGTCACTACGCCACAACTTGCTGTTGATTTTCCCAAAAATCAACTTATCTGGACATCAGATAAGCGCGTCTTGATTCAAGGAACAGCGAGGGATGAACAGTACATTTCAGAGATTCAAATTAATGGGACCCCCTATGATTTTCAAGGATCATCCAAACAGGTTCATTTTCAGACTGAAATCATATTGTCAGAAGGAACCTATCACATCCCCATTACAATTCAAAATTTGTTAGGCGGAACATGCGAACACGTGTTAGAAATTCATGTGGATCACCAGGGTCCAATCATAGAAATTGTTGCTTTTGAAAAATTGTCGAACAATGTTCTGGTTATCAAAGGGATCGTATCTGATCAGTCAGAAAACAATCTTTTTTATGTGGGGCAAAAAGAAATCGACCTAAAGCAAGGGATAAAAACATCCTTTCATGTGAAACAGGCGATTGATCAAGATCAGAAAAAACTGGTACTCACCGCTATTGATCGGGCAGGAAATCAAACAAAAGCGGTTTTAGACATTGTAGAAGCGACCCAGACATTTGGAAAATCATTTATTGCGAGCCGAGAAATTCTTCAGGATAATGTGTTATGGAGTCAAAAAAGTCAGGCGCTGAAATTGATCTTATCCGAGTGGAAAAAGTCCAATATTGTTTATTCGGACAAGATTTACCTAACAGGATGTATCTCAAGTAAGACACCATTAAGCGCATTTAAAATCAATAGCCAACCCGTATCAATCAATCATGGACGCCTTGTTTTTTTTAATATCCCTTACAAATTGATTGAGGGTGACAATACGATTGAATTTGTGCTTGAAAATGAGCGAAATCAAGTCCTGATCAAAAAAATATCCTTTCATCGGATCATCCCTGAAATGTCCCGACTCGACGCACGGCTGCACGTATCCATGACCTCTCTTAAAACATCGAATAAAACAATGCCTGCACGTAATCAATTTCAAGAAACCTTACATACGTCACTTGTTGAACGAAATCGGTTTTTCATTATTCAAAAGTTTGACAAAACTGGGCATGAGTTCTTGAGTGTACCCAACAAATCTCAGACTGCACATATGACCTTGTCAGGTCAATATATTGATTCTCGATATGGCGTTGAAGTAGCGGTTCGCTTGATAGATAATGAAACGACTCAAATTCTTGCTGCGAAGGACGTATACAGTGACAAAAAGGACAAAAAATCAATTTTTCGCATGGTTGATAGTTTATCCATTAGAATTCATAATGAATTTCCTATTGTGACAGGGGATATACAACAAATTGCGAATGATGATATTCAAATTTCTCTAGGTAAAAATCAATTAAAAGCCCAAAACCGGCTCATTATTTTTGCCCCATCACATTCAAACAAGGCACCTGAAATAATCGGGTATGCAAAGATTACAGAAACTGAAACGAATACATCAAAATTAATGATCGTTCATAAGAAACGTCCGATCTCAATAAACGACAGAGTTATTACCCAATGAGATTTACAATTGAAGAAGACCGTCGCATCATCAAAGGATGCTTGAGCGGCGATGAAAAAGTGCTTGAAGAATTTATTCGCATTTATTCGCCTTTGATTTACAGGTATGTACAGCAAACGTTTACCTCCAGTAATATTCCTTTTGAAGAAGAAGATTTAAAGGAACATCATAACTCGGTATTTGTTTTGTTATTGGAAAACAAATGTCGAAAGCTCGAACAATTCAAAGGGCAAAATGGCTGTTCACTGGCATCATGGGTCAGGTTAATCACCTGTCGAACAGTCTTGAATAAAATGCGAGAAGACAGTGGTGATGCCAACTGGGTCGAATATCGACTGCCCATTGAGGAAGCGGCTGATGTTCTATACGACGAAATGAGTGCAATGGAATATATGGAACTGGAAGAGAAAAGACGATTCATCTCAGAAAGCATTAATGAGTTGAACCCAAGAGATCGTCTATTTCTGAAACTGCATGTTGAACAAGATTTGCCTGTACCAAAAGTTGCCAGAATCATGCATATGTCAACAGCGAATGCACATACATTGCGCTATCGATCCTTTGAACGTTTAAAAAAACAAGTAGAAAAATCAATAAAAAATATTTTTTAGTGTAAGAATTTCGAAAAAAATGTGTCTATATAAATAGATAAGCAGTTTTTTGATCCTTCACCAACACCGAAAAATAAAAAAAAACAAAAAAAATTAAAATTTAGTGTAAGAATTTCGAAAAAAATGTGTCTATATAAGTAGAGGGGAAAAAAAATGAAATAAAAAGAAATAAAAATAATTCGAAAGATGGCTGAGAAAAAAATTGAGAAACGATAAAATTATGTTGAAATTAATAGCAAAGATGTGATAATGTGAAATAAATTTTTATTACATTTTGATTTTATTTGATATATTAATATTTCGAATGAGAACATAAAAAAAAATATTAATTGAACGAAAATAGATATTCGTATTGAACTTAAAAAAAACAAAAGGTTATACGCCTCAAGAAAAAACTAAATCAAATACAGATTACTCAACTAAAACCGGTCATGAATAAAAATTTAGTTTTAAAAACAGGATAAATTTATTATCCATAATCTTAGCAAATATTATGCCAAACGGAGATGCACTATGAAAAATATGTGTCCAAGTGAAGAAATTTTGGCTGATTATATAGAAGGACGTCTAGAAAGAAATCAAAGACGCCTGATAGAGAATCATTTGTCAACATGCGATCGATGCTTGCAAACCATTGTTGTCGCAAATAGTATGTATACAGACTATGACAGTTATGAATTTCAAGAAGTCCCTGAGTATGTAACACAGACAATTATTCAAAGTTTTGTCAGTCAAAAAGATAAAATGTGGAACATTATGGTCACGCGTGCAAGACGTTGGTGGGAAAAAATTAAAATATCATTGGCCGATTTTGGAATGTTATTCTTTAATGATTTGCAGTTAGCACCTGTTCGTCGTGGCACACGTGTGGTTCGTGCGAGAAATCAAAGTCGCCGCAGAAAAGCTTTTGATCGCTTAAAAACAGATATTGATATTCAAAAAACTGGAGATAATCGTGCACGAATAAAAGTTCAGATTAAGCGTTCAGAGGGCGAAATGGATAAAATTCGTGTAATACTATTGAAGCGCAAACTTGATATTTCACCTGCAATTGATAGAGAAATCGCATCTGACATATTACATCAGAATTCTGTTTTATTTGAAAATATTCCATTTGATCATTACAATCTCATATTTACGCGTGATGGCATAACCCTGGGTAGATATTTATTTCAAATAAAATAAATTGATATTTTTTTTTAATTTGAATGTTGAGCGGATCAGTCAGGCATTGATGATTCTCACAAAAGAGGAATGACTCAATACGCAAGACGCAGCCAGATAAAATTAAAATATTATTGAGATCAAAAAAAATGATCGTGTTTAATAAGAAATGCGAGCCCAATACAAATTAACACAATAAAGCCCAACAATCATTTTACAGGGGGAATAAAACGTTATTCTCTTTTGTTAAATGTATTTTTCTAAAAAAGGATTCATTTATTGAAAAAGATCAATAGATGGTAACGAGTGAGGGTTAGTTTTTAAATCCTGTAACAGACAGTAGGTGGTATGGAATGATGGAAAATATACAATCAAATATCAATGATAATAACGGGCTCAGTGTCATCAATATAGATGTGACACGAGATGGTAGTGCAGTAAAAACCACAATTCATGAAAATCAATGTGGAACAGTAAGCTCTATTCAACACTATGATACCCTTGATATTCCTATTGAAAAAATAAATACGCGATGTCATGAAATGGTGGAAATGCTGAATACAACTAATCGTAGTGGGCGAGTCTCAAAAAAATCACTAACACGTTTACGAGAAATTGGTCAGATTTTTTATGATGAGTTATTTTCTCAATCCACAAAAGAGAAACTCAGGTTTTCACAAGCAAAGTTTCTTCAACTGACACTGGATGACCAACTTGTACAGATCCCCTGGGAACTTCTTTTCGACGGCAATCAGTTTTTATGCCAACGTTTTTGTATGGGTCGATCAGTAAAGACACGACAAACACTTCCTACAAATAACAATCGACAGGTTGATAATCCACTAAAGCTCTTGTTAATTGCAGATCCGCGTGGAGATCTTAATGGCGCATACCAGGAAGGATTACAATTGCGGGACTATATGGATCGCTATAAAGACCAATTTCATGTAACGTCATTTTTCGATAATGTTACACCGGATGCACTTAAAGAAAAAATGCGAAATTTTGATATGGTTCACTTTGCCGGACATGCGGATTATCAAGAAAAAAATTTCAGTGAAAGTGGATTTCGGCTAACACAGAAGTCATTAAAAGCAAGTGATATCAAAAAGATGGCCGGAGCAATGCCGATGCCATCATTGTTTTTTGCAAATGCCTGTCAATCAGCGCGTACAGAAAGCTGGGGGTTAAATGATCAATTTGAGAACAAATTGTATGGATTTGCCAACGCCTTTCTTTTATCAGGTGTAAAACATTATGTGGGAACATTTTGTGAAATATTGGATGAGCCCAGTCGTAAATTTGCACTGGTGTTCTATGAAAAAATTCGACAAGGAATACCTGTTGGCGAGGCAATCCAATGTGCACGATGGGCATTGATAAAGGAATTTGGAGAAGAAACCATTGCCTGGTCCAGTTATATTTTATATGGTGATCCGACTGCGCAGTATGCAGAACTTTCCCCGCCGGCAGAAATTCCTGATGAACCCATTTTTCAGACTTTTTCCGGAAAAACGCGGACATCATCAGATGATGAAGAAGAAGTGATTATGTTTGATCATAAAGCACCAGATAAGAAAAAAATGGGTTTATATCTTCTGATAACATGTATATTCATGTTAATAACAGCATCTATTGCAACTGTTACCTTTTTGGGGAAACCCCATGAAACAGAAGTGCTCAAGCTAATTTCTGCAGATGAACAGTTTCATCAAACAATTATCAATGAAATCCAGGAAAAAATATTACTTGCGCGCCAACAAGATCGTCATGCGCGCATGGATAAAAATATAAAAGCGATAAAAGCCAAAATACCTATTGATCGTCAGGTCTTACAATCAGGTTCAGTTGTCCCCACCTTGATGATTGATTTTCGATCCAAAGAAGAAGATACAGGTAAAGATCAATTAATTGCATCAGTCATTACTGAGCAATTAATTCAAAATGGAAATATACAGATAGTTGAACGTACAGATCTAGATCAAATATTAGAAGAACTCAATTTTGGATCTTCTCGTCTCATAGACCCATCAAAGCGGTTAGCCCTGGGCAAAATATTATCTGCCAACATGTTACTTTCTGGCTGGGTACACCCATCAGATAGTGAAACTCAAATATCAATGCGTGTGAGCAATATTGAAACGGGTCGAACCATATTGGCGGTTAACGAAGTGATAGATAATCGGCTCCCAATATTTGTACAAAAAAAACAATTAACAGATCGTTTATTAAGTCGATTCAACAAATTGATTCCAAATAATGACGTATCATCTATTAAAAGTAATCAAACAAAAGAACATAAGTCAATTCATTAGGAAATCTCTGAAAATAAGTTCCTCATTTGATATTATCGTCCAACTTTGGTTTTACCAAGTCAGGAGGACAATCACTGACTAACACGGACACCCACATCACGCGTTTGGAAAAACCATAATTGGACGATAATAATTGTTCATTTTGTTTTTGAACCAGGATTACACTGAAGAAGATGAATAAGATGAAATAAAACACTTTTAATTCATCTGATTCATTGTTTTCAGTGTAATCCTGGTTCAAAAACAAAAATGAAAAGTTTGGTACGCATATGCTTGATTTTAAATTCTTGAACAGTCAAGCATTTTTAAATGGGGAACATCATTTCCGAGCATTCCTTAG
>Ga0272440_1001355_pt1 | contig 20024 bp, 16 predicted proteins | sample SSMMMBAug17_FD_192440 | JGI IMG/M metagenome (GOLD analysis project Ga0272440, IMG submission 192440) | Marine sediment archaeal communities from Little Sippewissett salt marsh, Falmouth, MA, United States - SSM-MMB-Aug17 | ecosystem: Environmental > Aquatic > Marine > Wetlands > Sediment ...
TGGTAGATATTGAAACGTTCAATAAAAAAGGGCAAGATCTTTTATCACCAAAAGATTCATGCCCTTATTAATAGTGGCTGAGGGACCAGGATTCGAACCTGGATTAACGGGGCCAGAACCCGTCGTCCTGCCGTTAGACGATCCCTCAAATTTTTAAAGTAAGTACTATAAACTTTTTTTTAAAGTGAGTCAAGCCATAAATAAACAAAAACCCCAATGTAATCCATAAAATGAATCATAAGTCAATTAAGGAAACATTCAGCCTATCTATAAAAAAAACCCTTTCCATTTATAAATGGGTGCTTTTTTTATCTGTAGCCTTATATCTTTTGTCTGGTATTTACTCTGTCAAATCAAGTGAATTAGCTATATTACAACGGTTTGGAAAAAAAATTGATGATAAAATTCAGCCAGGAATTCATTACGCAATGCCCTGGCCAATTGACAAAATAACTCATATTCCCATTCGAAATATCAGACGACTGGTTATTGATGATTTTTCAGATGCTAAGGATGCCTATACCATTACTGGGGATAATCATTTAATTAATTTAGAATGTGTCATACAATACACTATATCAGAGCCATCTACCTATATATTTTGTTCTGATGATCCAAAACTAATTTTAAAAGAACTTGCTGTTCAGGCTCTGGTTCATTCACTTGCACGAATGACCATTGATGAAGCGTTGACCAATGGAAAATCGAAAATTGCGGTATTTATGCGGCAACACTTACAGCAAAATCTTGCCATAACAAACACTGGGCTGTTGATCGCATCGGTTGAACTTTCTGCTATCAAACCACCGCCATATGTTAAACGATTTTTCTCAGATGTGGTTGAGTCCAGAATGGACGAACAAAAACTTATCCATGAAGCAGAGTCATATCAAAATCAAATACTTCCGGCTGCCCATGCACAAGCTGCCCAACTTGTTGAAAATGCAAAAGCATACCGCCAGACCACAATACTCGATTCACAGGCTGAAACCCAAAGGTTTCAAAAATTACTCAGCTCAGCTTCCGAAAATAACGAAACGGTTCGTGTAACATTGTATCAAGAAACAATGGCTCATATCTTAAAGCAAGTTGGAAAACTCCATGTTGTTCAAATGAAATCAGATGGAAAGCCTGCTGCAAAAATTCGACTACATGAATTAACGGGTACGAATGTGGGGCATCTTCCTTAAAAATATTTAGGAAAAATATTAAAGTGATGTTATTATAGTAATATCAATCAGAAAAAATTACTGAATTTTTAATCAAGGCCACGTCCGAATAAAAAAGGAGGCGCTATAATGGACACTTCTCAACTTAGCACAATACTGGTTGTAGATGATAATGATAGTAATATTGATATTTTGTTAGAAGCTCTTGGAGAAGATTATGAAATCAGCGTTGCACTTGATGGAGAAACAGCTTTAGAAGATATTGAAACCAATCCGCCAAGTTTGGTTCTTCTGGATGTTATGATGCCTGGTATAAATGGTCATGAAGTTTGTCGACGTATGAAAAGTAATGAAAAATTAAGCAGAATTCCTGTTATTTTCCTGACAGGGATGAACGACCATGAAAGTATTGCCTTTGGGTTTGAATTGGGAGCTGTGGATTATATCACAAAACCTTTTCAGATTTCTGAGCTTAAAGCCAGGGTTAAAACACACTTAGAACTAAAACATTACAGAGATCATATGGAATCTTTGGTAAAAAAAAGAACGGCTGAACTGGAAAAAGCCAATGCTAACCTTGAAGAACTTTTGAAAAATGAACGCCAATTGACCCTTGAATCGAAAGCTGCAAGTGTCGCAAAAAGTGATTTTATTAATATTGTCAGTCATGAATTAAGGACCCCATTGAATGCCATTATTGGAATGAATGATTTGCTATTAACGACAGCTTTACATGATGATCAAAAAGAATATGCGACAATTGTTAGAAATAGTTCTAGTAATTTACTGACAATTATTAATGATATTTTAGATTTTTCTGAAATTGATACTGGCAAAATGAATTTGGAAGTCGTTGATTTTAGATTGGATGATATCATCAAAGATATTGTCAAAATGGTTATCCAAAAAAGAAGAAAGTTTTCGATTGATATCCCAAAGAATACACCCTGTTTATTGATTGGAGACCCTTTACGTTTAAAAAGAGTGCTTAACAATCTGATTGACAATGCCATAAAATATTCAAAACAAGAGACTGAAATTATTTTAGGTGTGAAAACGACTTATAATGAATGGAACCCTTTTCAGATAGAAGCCTCTTTTTGGGTAGAAGATCACGGTATTGGTTTGTCAAAAGAAGATATCGATAAATTGTTCAAAGAACCATTTACACAGTTGGAACCATCTTATTCAAGGGTATATGGTGGACTTGGATTGGGATTATCCATATGCAAAAGTTTAGTCTCAATGATGGGTGGAGAATTAACTGTTAAAAGCGAACCTGGTAAAGGAAGCACTTTTTCTTTTTCTGCAATTCTAAAAAAGCAACTCAAAAAGCCTGTTCCTTTTCAATTTCCAGATAATATACACAATATTTGTAAAAATTGAAAATAGAACCAAACAACTATAATTTAAAAAGATATTCAGTCAGTCGATATGAAAAAATTTATTTTTTACTTAAGCATGGTTTCTTTTTATTGGGGGGCAGATATAATCTTTGCACATCCACATGTGTTTATTGAAAGTTCAATTACTTTTGTTTTTAATGAAAAGGGGCTGATTGGTTTAAAACAAAAATGGATTTTAGATGAATTTTTTTCAAATTCACTACTAATAGAAACGAATAAAGACGGAGATGAGAGACTTAATGATCAAGAAATTGAAGCTGTCAGGGCGTTTGCCTTCGAATCTTTAAAAAACTATCAATTTTTTACAAATATTAAAATCGATGGAAAAACAATTGAAATTAAATCCGCTAAACATTTTTTTGCAGAAATAAAACAAAAAAAACTGATTTATCATTTTTTTATTGAATGTCCTATTCATATTGATCAAAATACAACAACTTTGCTGGTATCCATTTTTGATAAATCCTATTATTCAAGTATAGTGCCTGCAAAGAAACCTATCCGTTTTGAAAATAGTGATAATTTTTTGATTCATCATCAGTTCGAAAAAATAAAAGAATGGGCATATTATAATGATATGCTTATTCCTGAAGGTATTATTCTTAAGATGAAAAGAATAAAATGAAGAAAATCAATTTATTTTTTTGGATCATAATTTTAATTGTGACCATTAGCCCATTACAATTAAATGCTCAAAACCCTTTTCTTAAAGACAATAATAGAGACTCAACAGAGCAAACAGAATCTTCCGAAAAGCGTAACACTATAAATCAAGAAAAAGATAGAATCCCTTATCCTCAATGTTTTAGAACGTTTTTACTTAAGATAACACTATTGCAGAAAACAATAAGAGAAGAATTATCTCAATTTGGCAGGAATATAAAAGACAATCCTTTCGGGAAGGCATTCTGGATGTTCTTACTTTTTTCTTTTATTTATGGTATCATACATGCACTTGGGCCTGGCCATGGTAAATCAATCGTATGTTCATATTTTCTAAATCAGCCTGGAAAATATTTTCATGGAATAATGATGGGAAATTGTTGTGCTTTCGTTCATTCCTTTTCATCTGTCGTCATTATTAGTGGTTTTTATCTTTTTTTTAAAACAACAGGGCTCATTCAATTTGAAACGGCAAGCCTTCTCCTTTCAAAAATTAGTTATTTTTTCCTTTTAATAATTGGTATTTTTCTCTTGGCTTTTACGGTTTTCAATTTCATGAATAGAGAAAAAGTTTTTAATCGTAATTTACAAATATATGAAAATGACGGAGACATCAGGTTAATGTTAATAACAGCATTTGCCTCTGGAATTATACCCTGCCCTGGATCTGCTTTAATTCTTATTTTCTCTATTACTCAAGGTTTTTTTTTTCAGGGAATAATTGCGATGGTTTTCATTGCTTTGGGAATGGGATTCACAACATCTTTTTTTGCAACATTAACAATTATGTCGAGAAATTCAATTTTTTATTTAACAGAAAGAAATAAATCCTTATTTCTAATTATATATCTGTTTTTATCTTTAATGGGGTCGTTGATCGTCATGCTTACAGGTGTTCTCTGTTTGCTTTTCAATAATGCCTGACGTTGATATGATATTAGATAAACGTAGGAGCTGTCGTTGAAACATTATCAATTAAAATTTTTTAAACAATACTTCAGAATGATTGCTATATTTATTATCATTTGTACATGCAGTATATTCTTCATAAAATTAAGCCTTGAAAACAAAATATCTATACTTAGCTTAAGAAGCACGCCAATAAACATATATTCACAACCTCAAGCAACCAGTATTTTTAACCTGAATGATAATTATCGTCCGATGAATTATATTAAACAAAAAAAATACATTGACCATAACAATGATACAATAAGCGAACTAACAACGGCATTAATGTGGCAAAAAGATGGTTCCAGCATTCCTTTAAATTATCAAAGTGGAACAAACTATATTAAACGGTTGAACGAAAATCAATATAAAGGGTTTAATGATTGGAGACTTCCAACTGTTGAAGAACTAATGTCCTTGCTGGAACCTAAAAAGAATCCTTTGTTTATCAATAATCTATTTAATAATAAAGGTATGCATTATTGGAGTGCTGACAAGTTAGCAGCAAAAACCCCATTTGGTGAAAGAGTAAATTCTGCATGGGGAGTTGATTTTAGTTTTGGATATGTTTTTTGGGCTTACTTAAAAACAGAAAATTATGTAAAGGCAGTACGTTCTATAGGGCGTATCCAACGAATGGGGGATGCAAGTTTGTTCTCATTGTCTGAACCTGGATTACGCTGATTAAGATGATTAAGATGATTAATGAATAGCTTAATTATAATAACCAAAACAGTTTATTATGCCTCACTTTACAAATCATCTTAATCAGCTTAATCAGCGTAATCCAGGTTCAGACAATAAGGAATAACTTTGCTTCCCCCAACTTTTGGATACGCCCCTTTCTATAACATTCTAATAAATTTGAATAGATAAGGAAAAGACATCTATGGAAGCATTGGCATCTCAACGGAATCATATCAGATTTTTATTGTTGATGGAAATTTCCTGGCAAATGTGGAAAACGGATAAACCCTTTATCGCTTCAAAAAAAGTTTTTTCTTTTCTAAAAAAACTATTGGTGGCAAAAAAAATTCCTGTCAGTAAACATGAAATAAACAGCATTATTAAAGACAGTTCATGTTTTCAAATTGATCCAAATGGCAATCTTTTATTTGTTAATCATTACTTTTCAGACTATTTCTTAGCCAAACGTTTATATTTAACACTTTGCAAGCAAAAAGAGACGTCTATTCAAAAACTTCTCAACACACGCCTTTATAATAATAACATATTATACTTTCTTGCAATGTTAGATCAGAAAACGAACCGTATTGAAGTTCCATTACAAAAAATTCTTCAGGGTGAATATTTAAACAACATTACTGAAAATGCACTTCATATCTATTATACAACGTCGCAGTTAAAAAATAGTTTTCCGAAAAATAGCACAATGGAGCATTTAAATAATGGAAAAAATATAACGCAATTTAATGTCACGCAACATCTTGACTTTTCTTTGGAAGTTAAAAACAATACGATTCATACGAAAGGGACATCAACATATACCGACAAATCCAGGGCTGATCATTTTTTTCAGCAAGGACTGGAATTATTAAAAGAGAAAAGATATTTTGAGGCAATGGCACCATTTTTTACTGCAAAATCATTGGATCCTGACTGTTTTAAAGCTTACAATAACTTATCAATTATTTTTAAAAATCTTGGGAGTTTTTCCATTGCCAAACAAATTGTTCAAAATGTGCTGTTGGAAGATCCCAATAATGCCAGAGCAAAAGATCATCTCAGGATTTTAGAAACCATTGATAAACAAAGAAAACAACTGGAATATCAAAAAGGATAATCAACGGTTATCATTCAACTTTTAATAGCCCACTCTTGTAAATACTCATTTCTTTAAAATAAATATACTTCGGCATGTATCTTGCTATTTTCCTTGGTAATTAAAAATTATTACCAAGGAGCGTTCTATGTCAATGTCTTCAGACTCGATCCATGAAAATTTCATTGTTAAGCAGATTGACTATGGCGATCGAAAGCCTGTGGTAAGGCAGGATCGAATCCCCACATATGATGGTGAAATTTGTTATGTGTACCTTAATGGAAAAAAATATGATGTCATTAATTATTCTGTATTTGGTGTTGCCCTGTCTTCGCGTGAGCCGATTGATCCAGAAGGATCATTAACAAATGCACAGTTTTATTTTGAAGATTTTGAGATTGGCATATTCAATCTAAGATTTATCAGACAAAAACAAATGGAAAATGGCCAATATTATTTGGCTTTTGCCATCATTGGTGAATCTGTCAAAACTCAAGTTATCGATTTACTCAGGCATACATCAACAATTATTAAAAACTACAAAAAAATGATTGAGGCTGAGCAAAAGGTTCCTTATGCCTTTCGTTGCAAAGTATACGAAGCCAAAGAATGGTTATTGACTTTAAAACAGGAAGTTGATGATCTTGAAAAATTATTGGATAAAAGTGATCGCGCACAACTTGAGCTAATTGAAACAACCGTAACACAAGTCATAGCAGCACATCTTAATCAAATCTTTACCCCCATTTTTTTGGAAACAGTTTTAGGATTTGATGTGAACGATCAGGAATCAATTCGTCTTTGTGTTAAATTTTTTCATCGCAGAATGCGGAGCCTCATTTATGAAGATCCTTTTACATCACGTTCGTATTACAAGCCTTTGGGATATGCTGGTGATTTTGAGACGATGAATCTGATCTATCGAAATGAGGCTGCAGGCAATAGCTTGTTTGCAAAATGTCTTCATTATTACTGGATCAAAAAACCTGCAGCACAGGCCGTTCGGAATCGCGCGGAATATCTGGCAGAGAAAATTGCCCAGGTTTTTGAAAAAATTCCACCGGAAAAAACCGCCAAATTCCTCACCGTTGCTTCTGGTCCTGCTTTTGAGGTTCAACGAATTATTTCTGAAGTCAAAAAATATAATTCACGAAAAGCGGAATTCCATTTTCTTGACCAGGATTTAAATGCGCTTAAATACGCACAACGCAAAATGTATGAAATTAGTTCAAAAGAGGGAACAAACTTTATTTTTGAATTTCACAACCTGGCCATCAAAAATATTATTCAGGATGGCTTATATGAAAATTCATGTGATCTTATTTATACCGCAGGATTGTTTGATTATTTTTCAGATCGAATCGCCAAAATAGCTGGAAAATGTTTATATAAAGCTGTCAGGCCTGGTGGTCGTTTAATTATTGGTAATTTTGACAATCGAAATCCTGCCGCATGGGAAATGCGAATCGCTCTGGATTGGGACCTGATCCATCGATCAGCCGAGGATCTTCACACCTTGTTTGGTGATCTGGGTGGAAAAATTACCATTGAACACGAAGAACAACAGATTAATTTATTTTGTGTAATCGATAAACCGTTGTAATCCAAATAGGTTTTAAAAATTCATTCCCACTGTCAGCATCAATAAACGTCCCTGTCCTATAGAACCTTTTTCAAAAAAGTTTGCACTATTGGTTGGATGTAAAAAAGACTTGTCAAAAATATTTGATCCATGAATGGATAGAAAACATCCTTTTTGAAAAAAATTATCCTTTCGAAAGGTTGCATTTACCAGAAAATAATCATCTGTTTTTTCGCCAACGCGACCGCCTAAAGAGCCATCAGGATTAACGTGTGCTTCATCCCATTGAGTGACCATATCATCCACATAATTGGCCGTAATTGACACTAAATAATTGTCTTTAAATTCATATGATGCTTTTACATATCCCAAAAAATGTGGCGAATAGGGAACTTCAGTATCTTTGTATAAATTTCGTTGGTCATCTGTTTGTTGCCATGTCAGACTAAACTCTGTTTTAAGTTGCGTGGGATAATTGATCTGAGTTGAAAACTCCATGCCTTTTGTAATCAATTTTCCGCCATTGGTTCCATAAATTGTTACTCTGTTATCCTCAATTAATAGTTTTCTTTCGATTAAATTGTCCAGTATATTATAAAAAAGTGAAGATGTGATTAAAACATTTTGAAAAACAAGTGACTGGTAATTCAATTCAAAGGTTTGAATATATTCACTTTGCAAATTTCCTTTTTTCCCTATAATCTGATCTCTGATTTGAAAAAATGAAGGTCTGGAATTGGCTTTACCGTATAATAATTTAAAAATATGGTTTGGGGTTAATTTATATATGGCAGCAAGACGCGGGATAAATTCAATGTAATCCTGATCATATTCTCTTATTTCCGGGTTATTTTCTATTTCTTCATGGAGAAAATCATATTTCAATAATTTTTCGAATCGACAGCCAATAACCAGTTTAAATTTTTCATGAGGCATATAATTCGCTTGTGAAAAAAAAGAAATGGTTTTGATATTGTCATCAACATTATCAATTGAATAAATATTTAGTTTATCCAACAGGCCAAAAAAATGAAGGTCGTTTGTTTTTCTTAAACAGAATCCATTGGTTATATCAAAATATTTTGAAAAGTTTAAAACGGTCAATCCTTCAATTTCATATGTAGTGGAATTGCCTCTTGTAAAATTATGTCCTGGAGAGTTCCAGTCAAAATCAACACGTAAACTAAACTGATTAAACATGAGGTTAATATCATAAAAGAAAAAAGGAGTAACTTGATTTTTACATCCCATTTTAAAGTGATTGTTACGCCGAAGATATTGTGTTCCATCAGATATGGACGGTAGTCCACCATAGAATTCTTCAATGTTTTCATTAAAACTCCCTTTAAAATAGAATTGACCTGTAGAGAAAGATGCGTTTATATGTTTGGATTTCATTTCCAGACGGTCATTGGTTGTATCATTTCCTTTATGGATGTCATTCAAAAAAGATGAATTTTTTGTCATTGTACTGAGGGATTTTTCCCACAACTTTAAAATTGATTATACCGCATTGTTCAGCAAAACTTTTTTGATTGCCAACCAACAATACTGGCTTATTCTTAAATTTTTGATTAATAATGCTTAGTTTTTCCAAACTGGTTGGACAGACAAATAAAATATGACAATGACTAATATCCTCAATTTTTTCATAATGATTGAAAATAACGGGTTTTCCTTTGATCATTTTTTTCTTAATGGTGTAAACGGCGTTGATCACAGGACAGTTTCCCAGCAAACTAATATAAAAAGTATTGTCATGAGTAAACGTGTTTTCAGGCCAATTAACAAATAAAGGAAACTTAAACAATAATGCCGCTTTTATCTTAGTTTCATCAACAAAATCTGTAAAAGACATATGAATAAAAAAGCATGTCATTAACAGGAAAGTCCGAAGTATTTTTTGGGTTGAACACATGAAAGGTATCCAATTTTTAAATATATTAAAATAGTTATATATAAACTGTTAAAATATAGTATACTTGAAAAAAATGTGTATTTCAATTGATTTATCATTATTCATTGGTGGAAATTTTTATAAGGAACCACAATTTAATAACTTTCCCATTATGCCGTTCATAACAACCGATATTTTTTTGAATGTATCGCTATAAATAATGAGAAAAGGCATTTTAAATTTGCAAATTATCAAGAATCAATGCTAAAATTCTGTCATTTAAGATTTTCAAATTGAATCAATTCAATTGCACTTTTGTTTCAGGAGAATTAACTATGAAAACTCATTTTCCCGACAATTCAGAAATCAGGTTTTCTGCACCTTGTCGGATTGATTTTGGTGGAACAATAGATATTCCATTACTGCATTATACTTTGCATCATTTAGAACCAACAACTTTCAATATTGCAATTAATATGAGAACCTCTGTAACTTTACGTCCACATACTCCCGGACGCGTTAAAATTTCGTCTAGAGGTTTTTCAGATGCTGATTTACCTGCTGAGAACCTCCCATTTAATCATCCTTTGGGACTGATGTTTGCTATTGCAACGTATTTCAGAGTGTCAGGTGTTCATATACATATTGAATCAAGTTCACCGCCTCGAAGTGCTTTGGGGGGGTCTTCAACTGCAGCAGTGGCACTCATTGCAGCACTTTCCAAGAGCATTGATAAAACGATTTCCAAAGCGAATATGGCAATTTTGGCCTATCAGATTGAAAGCAATGTCGCTCGTGTTCCTTGTGGCATTCAAGACCAACTGGCTGCTGCATATGGAGGGGTCAATGCGTGGATATTTGAAGCACTATCTGCTGCCAAACCATTTATGCAAGAGCAGGTGATTCCACCTGATCTTTATCGCAAATTGGAAAAACATATATTAATTGCCTATTGTGGAGCGCCACATGAATCTAAAGATATCAATGGCAAATGGATTCAGCAGTTTTTAAATGGCAGTACTCGAAAAAACTGGGAAAACATTATTTCACAAACCAAAAATTTTATAACCGCTATTAAAAACCAGGACTGGTCAACAGCAGTTACAGCCATGCAAGAAGAGGTTGCCACTCGTTGTCAAATGACGCCAGATGTTTTTGATGACATGGGTAATAAACTATGTCAGGCAGCCATTGAAAATCAGTGTGCAGCACGTTTTACGGGTGCAGGCGGCGGTGGATGCATTTGGGCTATTGGAGAAGACAATCATATCGCTAATTTAAAGACAGTCTGGTCAAATATGGTCAGCGATCATCCTGATGCTGCGTTGTTAATTCCATCAATCGCAGATTGCGGTGTGATCAACGAAGGAGAAATGACATGACATTTCAACAAATAATTATTGCTTTGCAAGAATATTGGGCAGAAAAAAATTGTATATTGGCACAACCATACGATATCGAAGTTGGTGCTGGAACATTTCATCCAGCGACGTTATTAAGAGCTTTAGGCCCGGAACCATGGCGAACGGCATATGTTCAACCATCACGACGTCCCACTGATGGTCGATATGGAGAAAATCCAAACAGACTTCAACATTATTATCAATATCAGGTATTGCTAAAACCATCGCCAACCGATGTTCAGGATTTATATTTAAAAAGCCTGGAAAGAATTGGAATTGATTTATTGGCTCATGATATTCGTTTTGTTGAAGATGATTGGGAATCCCCTACATTGGGCGCATCTGGTTTAGGATGGGAAGTCTGGCTGGATGGCATGGAAATAACTCAGTTTACCTATTTTCAACTGGCTGGAAGTATAGAACTGAACCCCATTTCTGTTGAAATAACCTATGGTCTTGAGCGAATTTGTATGTATCTTCAAGGCATTGATAATGTCTACGATATTCAGTGGAATGACACCATAACCTATGGTCAGGTTCATCATCGTCAGGAAGTTGAACAATCTGCATATAATTTTGAGCATGCCAATATTTCAATGCTCAGGCAATTGTTTGATATGTATGAGAAAGAATCATTAAACATCATTGAAAAAGAACTTCCTTTACCGGCTTATGAATATTGTCTGAAATGCTCTCACGTTTTTAATTTACTGGATGCAAGAGGAGCGATCAGTGTTACAGAAAGAACTGGATATATCGCTCGAATTCGAAATCTTGCCCGTAAAAGTGCTCAGACTTACCTTAAAGGACGAGAAGAAATGGGATTTCCTCTACTGGGGGAAAAACAAACCACTGAGGAGATATCATGAATGATTTGCTTTTAGAAATTTGTACAGAAGAAATTCCTGCAGGCTATATTCAACCTGCCTTAAATAGTATGTATCATCATTTAAATACAACGCTTACCAAAAAGCGGATTTCCCATGCTCAAATAAAAACAATGGGGACACCCAGGCGCTTAACAGTGTTTGTTTCAGACATTGCAAATGAACAATTATCTCAAACACGAGAGGAAACAGGACCGCCACAACGTGTTGCTTATGATAAGGATGGCTCCCCAAAAGTTCCAGCAATTAAATTTGCTGAAAAATGGGGAAAATCAGTTGATGATATTTTTATCAAAACCATGCCCAAAGGGGATTATTTATGTCTAACCATAACCGAGGAAGGACGCCCCACAACAGAAATACTAACCGAAATACTACCCGCAATAATTGATTCTATTCCATTTCCAAAAACAATGCGATGGGCTGATTATAGCAAATCCTTTGCTCGTCCGGTGCTATCTATTCTTTGTTTACTGGATAAAGCATACGTTCCTTTTGAATGGGGACATCTGAAAACGGGGAATATAACCTATGGTCATCGGTTTATGCATCCACAAGCCATAGAAATTAAATCTTGCCAGTCCTATATTTCAGAATTAGAAAAAGCATATGCCATTGTTGATATTGAAAAAAGAAAACAAATGATTCAGGATGATATTCAGCAATTGGCTGACAAAATAGGTGGTGTGATTAAAGATGATCCTGAGTTATTGGATATTGTAACCAATTTAGTAGAGTATCCATCATGTTGCTGTGGCAAATTTGAAGATCATTTTTTAGAAGTTCCTCCTGAAATATTAATCTGTGCAATGAGAGAGCATCAAAAATATTTTGCCATCATCCAGCCAGATGGCCAATTAATGCCTTATTTTATAGCGGTAAACAACACACCTGTAAAAGATATGGAACTGGTAACCCGTGGTCATGAACGTGTTCTTCGTGCCCGACTATCCGATGCCAGATTTTTCTTTTTAGCGGATATAAATGAAAAACAAGAACAGCGTGTTGAAAAATTAAAAGGCGTTTTATTTCAGAAACAATTGGGTACTGTTTATGACAAAACATTACGCATTCAAAAACTGGCTGAATTTCTGGCCGAAAAAATTGATGATGATTTAATTTTATCTCATGTTCACCGGGCAGCATGGTTAGCCAAATCTGACCTGGTTTCTCAAGTTGTCTATGAATTCCCAACTTTACAAGGTATAATGGGACGAGTTTATGCCAATCATGCAAGAGAGGATTCATCTGTTGCTTTAGCCATTCAAGAGCATTATCAACCCACCCACTCAGGTGGAAAACTCCCCAAAACAATTGTTGGTGCGATTGTTGCCATAGCTGATAAAATGGATACCATTTGCGGATGTTTTGGTGTGGGCCTTAAACCGACAGGTGCTACAGATCCTTATGCACTAAGACGTCAGGGGATTGGTATTATCCGAATTTTAAAAGCCAGAAACCTGACATTTTCAATTCAGGAAATTATCGAAAAATCCATTACATCCATTGAAGATAAGCTCATAGAATCCCCCAATATGATCATCAGCGATATTATGGAATTCTTCAAAACTCGAATGATGAATATTCTTGTAGAATCTGGTATTTCAAAAGATGTTGCCATATCAGTCTTAAATGCTGGAATGACATGTGTGCCTGAGGTTTGGGCAAGGGCAGAAGCGCTGGAAAATTTAAAAAAAGCCCCAGACTTTGAACCTTTGGCATCTGCATTCAAACGTGTTGGTAATATTATTAAAAATGTTGACCGATCATCCCTGAATGCCATTGTTCCCGAAAGGCTTGAAGAACCATCTGAAATTCATCTTTATGAAACATGTAACCGCCTGGAAAGTGAAATTTTTACATTAATAACAGAATCTCGTTTTGATGAGGCTTTAAAAACAATTGCATCAATTCGTGATCAGGTGGATAGATTCTTTGATGATGTTCTGGTCATGTCAGAAGATGAGGTTTTGAAAAACAATCGTTTGAAACTGCTGGTTACGATTGCGATGCTTTTTGAAAGTATCGCAGATTTTTCAAGTATTTCAGTTTAATAAAAAGGATAAACACATGATTCCCATTAATCAACTTCAAATTAGGACAATAAGTGAAAATACGGCCGCATTACCCATTGTCATGGCTGAATGGGGCCTGAGCATGGAAATTTCCATCAATAATCAAAAATTTTTATTTGATACAGGCGCAGGAAACATTAATGTTCTTCGTCACAACATGATGGTAATGGGCGTGCACCCAGAAGCGATTGATCATATTATCTTAAGCCATGGACATCAGGATCATACGGGAGGACTTCGATTTTTTCTCGAACAGCGCGCATTTCTGACAGGTGCAAAACCAGTAAAAATTTATGGTCACCCAGAAGTTATGTCTGCAAAATATGTGATGTCTCCTTTGGTTGCGGGCTATCGTTTTTTTGGTTGCCCTTTTGTTTCAGGTGAACTTGAACGATATGGCGCTGAAATGTTTTTTTCCAAAGAACCTATTCAGTTAAACGATGCTTTGTTGACCACTGGTGAAATCCCTATGATCAACCATTATGAAAGTGTTGGCAACACGTTTTTTCTTAAATCAGGCGATGATTATATTGAAGACACTGAAATGATTGATGATCTGGCCTTAATTGTTCAAACAGATCGTGGTCTTGTGGTGATATTGGGCTGCGCTCATCGTGGTATGATCAATACCATTCATCATGCACAGAAAATTACCGGTATTGATACTGTTTACATGGTTATTGGTGGAACACATCTGATCAATGCTTCTATTGAGCGGATGAATGAAACCATTGACGAGATCAAACGATTGAAAATAAAAAGAGTAGGGGTATCTCATTGTACTGGAGCAAATGCTGCTGCCTATCTTTTGGAAAAACTGGGTCATGATGTTTTTTTCAATAATAATGCTGGTTCTGTTATTATGTTTTAGGAACAATTGAAATAAGTTCCCCATTTACAATTGTACGTTTCGTGGCTATAGATCGTAGAGACAAGGCATGCCTTGTCTCTAAAAACAAGAACCGAAAATGTAAATTCAGAAAGGGGACTTTATTTTCAGAGCATTCCTGAGGAACCACAACATAAGCCTACGCATTTTTTGATATGCCCAAAAGAAAGGATCATCATCAAATGATTATCGGAAAAAGATACACAAGCGAGCGTATCACACCTCCTTATGATGCCGTTGTCATTGGCTCAGGAATTGGAGGAATGACCACAGCGGCTATATTATCCAGGCTTGGAAATAAAGTGCTGGTACTGGAGCAACACTATACCGCTGGTGGGTTTACTCATACATTCACCCATAAAGGATATGAATTTGATGTAGGACTTCATTATGTTGGAGAGATGGGAAATCAATCTTCACCTTTAAAAAGGATTTTTGATTTTATAACCCATAAACAGCTCAAATGGCATCGAACCACTGATGTGTATGATCGCTTTTTTTTTAAAGATGATATGTATGAATTTGTTGCTGGAAAATCGCGTTTTCAAAAAAGGATGATTCGCTATTTCCCATATGAAAAAAAAGCCATTACACAATACCTGGGCCTGCTCAACGAAATAAATATGCTGACACCTCCATATTTTATGGAAAAGGCAATGCCCACATGGGTTGCTCCTTTTTTGAACACTTTTATGCGACCATTGGCTGCCAAATATTTTGAACAAACGACAAAAACAGTTTTAAATCACTTGACATCAAATCAACAGCTCATCAGTGTCCTCACAGGTCAGATGGGAACTTATGGACTGCCACCATCTAAAGCAAGCTTTGGGATACATGCATTGGTTGCTCATCATTTTCTTGATGGTGCATATTTTCCCATTGGTGGGTCATCAAGAATCGCTGAAACCATAGAACCGGTCATTGAAAAATCTGGTGGTGCCATGCTGACTCGTGCAAAAGTGGATCAAATATTAATTCGCAATGGACGTGTTTGTGGTGTAAAGTTAGAAAATGGAGATGAAATTGAATCAAAAAATGTTGTGAGCAGTATTGGTGTTATGAACACCTTTGGATCATTAATTTCAAAAGAGTTCGAGCAACCTGATATGGATCAGGCATTAAAAAAACTGTCACCATCCTGTGGCCATATCTGTCTTTTTATAGGTTTAAATGAATCTGCTGAATCGTTAGGCTTGAAACAAACGAATATATGGGTTTACCCTGATTATGATCATGATAATAATTATGCACGGTCATTGTCTGACGGACCAGATTTTATACCCGGTGCATTTATTTCATTTCCCTCAACAAAAGATCCAGAATGGAATTCTCGTTATCCCGGAAAATCGACCATTCAGATTATTTCTTTTGCGCCTTATGACTGGTTTAAAAAATGGGAAAACACTGGCTGGAAAAAACGAGGAGATGATTATGAGGCGTTAAAACAGCAATTAACAGAGAACTTGTTGGATATTTTGTATCAACATGTTCCTAAAGTTAAAAACAAAATAGATTATATGTCATTATCAACACCACTCACAACACGTCATTTTTGTAATTATCAACAAGGCGAAATATATGGTCTTGAGCATACTCCTGAACGTTTTCAGCAAAGAGCACTCAGGGCTTCTACTTCGATAAAAGGACTTTATCTTAGCGGACAGGATGTCGTTGCTTGTGGTATTGCAGGTGCAACAATAACAGGTGCTATGACAGCTGCAGCCATGACAGGGCCTTTATTTAAAGATCAGATTTTACGGAAAATTTTGGGGTATCCTTCATAAAAGGCAAGAGATCGTTAACACTTTTTGAGCTCTGTGTAATCATCGAAGCTTTGATTCGCTCAATTTTCAAAATACATTGAATAGCGGTAAAAATGCTCCATGATTATTCCCTTGTGAAAGATATATACATTGGAATAAATTCAAAACAGTCCGAAAATAGACAAACAGGAGGCATTATGAATCGTCGAGAATTTTTAAAAAAAACAGTTCAGGGAAGCGTAGTCGCTGGTTCCTCTGTTGCTTTTGGTAATTTTTCCAGTCTGTTAGCAGCGCCGCCAAAATCTTCTGCAGCATACGATCTTGTTGCTGTTAAGGGTGGCGAACCAGAAATCATGTTCGATAAAGCCATAGCATCGCTTGGTGGAATGAAAACGTTTGTGCCTAAAGGCGGTAAAGTACTGGTAAAACCTAATATTGGATGGGACGCACCCCCAGAACGTGCCGGCAACACGCATCCGAAACTCGTAGCACGTATTATCGAACACTGCTTGAGTGCGGGAGCCAAGGAAGTTTCTGTGTTTGATCATACCTGTGATCAATGGAAACGATGCTACAAAAATAGCGGCATTGAAAGCGCTGTGCTGAATGCCGGCGGAAAGATTGTTTCTGGTGACAGTGAAGGATACTATCAGAGCGTTTCCATTCTAAATGGTAAACGGCTCACCGAGGCCAAAGTCCATGAGTTATTTTTAGATGCAGATGCGTTTATCAATGTTCCCATTCTGAAACATCACAGTTCTTCCATGCTGACCATTGGTATGAAAAACCTGATGGGTGTGGTGTGGGACAGGCGAACCTGGCACAGAAATGATCTTCATCAATGCATCGCTGATTTTGCTTCATATCGAAAGCCATCACTCACGGTAGTGGATGCATACAACGTGATGAAACGAAATGGTCCGCGCGGGGTGTCAGTGGAAGATGTTGTTCCCATGAAATCGCAAATCGTTTCCACTGATTTAGTGGCTGCCGATGCTGCTGCAGCAAAGCTTTTTGGTCATGAACCAGGCGATATTCGCCATATTCAAATTGCGTCACAGATGAATTTAGGCCAGATGGACCTCAAATCCCTGTCCATTAATCGTATCAAGCTGTAATAAGATGAAATTTAGCCGATTGAAGCAAATTCGTTTGGGGATATCTGTTTTATTTTTAACATTGATTGCACTCATATTTCTTGACTTTAGAAACATTATTCCATCATCAGGCGTAAAGGTTTTATTATACCTTCAGTTTGTTCCATCTCTGCTGAATTTTTTGAATACAGTTGCAGTTGGTGCCTCAGGATTCATCGTTGCCATAATTCTTCTGGTTTTATTTGGCCGTATTTATTGCTCAAGCCTTTGCCCGCTTGGAATATTTCAGGATGTTATTGGTTTTGTGATCCGGAAAAATAAGAATTGGCGAGGGTTCCAATATTTACAGCCGCACAATATTCTTAGATATTCTATCCTCATCCTGACCTTGCTTCTATTAATTTCAGGCACTGGATTTCTTCTTAACCTTCTTGATCCATTCAGTACTTTTGGTCGCATTTTTTCGAACATTTTTCGGCCTGTTGTCGTTATCGTGAATAATTTTATAGCGATCGTGCTTGAACCGTTGGGGGTACACACCATTTATCGTGTCCGTTGGGCGGTAGTCGCACCGGTATCTGTCGTCGTCGCCATAAGTTTTTTATTACTGATTGTTTGGCTATCTGCAAAACACGGCCGTTTATACTGCAACACCATTTGCCCTGTTGGGACTCTTTTTGGGTTGATTTCAAAAATCGCAATTTTTCAAATCAGCATCGATCCAAATAAATGTAAGGAATGCAAATTATGTGAGCGTGTCTGTAAGGCTGGCTGTATAGATCTCCAAAATAAGACGATTGATAGCAGCCGTTGTGTCGCTTGTTTCAATTGTTTGGTCGCGTGCCAGAAAGATGGACTACAATTTAAAAACATATGGAAAAGAGGTGTCTTCGCAGAAAAAGAAGAGAAGATAGAACCTGAACGACGGGGTTTAATTCTTAGCTCGGTCATATGGCTCATTGGAAATACTGGTTTTACAGAACAAACAAAAAAGATCATTCAAAGCAAAGCAACAACGATTCCTATTCTATTGAAAAATCCAGTATCCCCGCCTGGTTCTCACAGTATCGAACACTTTACTTCAACCTGTACGGCTTGTCATCTCTGTGTGAGCGCTTGTCCGTCAAATGTTCTCGTACCTTCATTTCTCGAATACGGCCTTTTGGGAATGATGCAGCCAAAGATGACTTTTAACGCCGGTCACTGCAACTACGAATGCACGATCTGCATGGATATCTGTCCGAGCGGTGCTATTTCACCCTTAGAAGTGGAAAAGAAAAAGCTCATACAGACTGGCGTTGCAAAGTTTATTAAAAAAAATTGCGTGGTTTATACGGACAAAACAAATTGCGGCGCATGTTCCGAACATTGCCCCACAAAAGCAGTGAACATGATACCTTATCCGAACCCGAAAAACAATCGGCTTGTTATACCAGAAGTGAACCCTGACTATTGCATTGGTTGTGGTGGATGTGAACATGCGTGCCCAACGAAACCATATAAAGCCATTTATGTCGAAGGAAACGCTATTCACAAGATGGCCCAAAAACCTGAAGTAAAAAAAATTGACCCAACAATCGATTACAATGAAGATTTTCCTTTCTAATCAATAATAAAATAATAAAAAAAGAAATAGACAATAATGATATGGGCGTGTCCAACAGTTGGGGGAAGCAGTGGAATTAGCAAAGTTTATTGTTTGAATCAGAATTTTCAGAATTAAAAAATTTACAGAATTAAGAAAAAAATGTTGTGTTTAATATGCGAATCTTAATTCTGTTTATTCTTAAATTCTGAAAATTCAGATTCAGACAAAAAGGATGAACAATTATTAATTCCTTCCCCCAACTGTTGGATACGCCCTAATGATATCCTATTGTTTATTGCTTAGGAATCACAAATAGGGGACGTCTATGATTTTATGCTTTTCTTTGAAATTTTCAGCATCTTGCCGATAAAAGCATAAAATCATAGACGTCCTCTTTCTGGACGTCAGGTTTATCATTTTTAATAACGAGGGGTACTGGCAGCATTCGTGTCAAAATTTTCGGTCTTGAAAATTCACCCACCAGCAACAACAATATAACCATTTAATAAAATCAAAAATTTCAATAAATGTCAGGTTGAAGTAGTGGGTTAAATTTTCTGCCTGTGAATTATTTTTTTTTGGTTAGCCAGGACATTATTATGTTTGTTCATCCTCGGATCCTGTCTCTCTGTCTCAATTTAATTGTCATATCTACTAACTTCTTTTATTATCCTATCATAGAATGAGTATATAAAGATATATCACAGCATACGACTGACGTGGCAGACACATTATGCAAAATAAGAGAATATACCGATGAAATTCGTGAAAGCACTTCTAAATATAATATTGGTTGTTTAGGAATGCTCGAAAAATAAGTTCCCAATTCCGGGGACACGATCCTCATTAATTTGATAAGTTAGCTTAG
>Ga0272440_1001356_pt1 | contig 19997 bp, 2 predicted proteins | sample SSMMMBAug17_FD_192440 | JGI IMG/M metagenome (GOLD analysis project Ga0272440, IMG submission 192440) | Marine sediment archaeal communities from Little Sippewissett salt marsh, Falmouth, MA, United States - SSM-MMB-Aug17 | ecosystem: Environmental > Aquatic > Marine > Wetlands > Sediment ...
AATCCCGGTCTTGGCTCACCTGAAATTCTTGAAACCCAATTAACTGATACAAGCTATTCGGTTTCCAACTGGTTATATCAAAATGAATTTTCATGGATTGTTATTGCGCATATGCCTGATGGCAGCAATATTCAGTCAGAAATAAATTCATTTGTTTATGAACCAACGCCCCTGAGTAAACCCAATTGGACGCCATTATTTCGGATGTATAAAGGCGGTTCACAAAAAGATCATTTTTATTCCACCTCAATTGCGGCAGTTGATCAAAAACTTGATGCTGGCTATTCATTTGAAAGTATTGAATGTTATATATCCGATCAAAAATTTTCTGGAGGAACGCCCTTATTCAGATTGTATCATGCATCCCTGAACAGCCATTTTTATACCATCAGCGGAGGTGAAAAAGATTCTAAAATCATTGAAGGGTATACTTACGATGGTGTCGAAGGATGGGTGTATCCCAATGTTCAGGATGGGGCTGTGCCGCTGCATAAACTCAAACAACCCAAAGATGATGATTATCATTACTTTCTTTGTGTAAAAGAAAAGGAATACGATTTTGTACTGACGAATGATGCCTGGCAATTTTCTGATGATGGCATCGTGGGCTATGTACTCCCTGGCGGCATGAAATTGTCTGATGTGCATGGAAAACCACAGGGCAACTTTGCAGGTGTGGACATGTCTACACATGCATATCGATATTCACCAGAAAAATATGATCTTGCGCTGAATGGTTTTGGCCCGGATATGGTGTTCAGGCGGCATTATAACTCGTTTAACTATTTTCAAGTGCCTATGGGGCCTGGATGGCGGCATTCATTTTATACCTATATTGTTGAAAGTGCAGATCATTCAGTTGTTACGATCAGTTGGGGCAATAATACAGAAACCACATTTGTGTATGATGGAAACAAGTATGTTTCTCCAGGAACATACGCAACCTTAACCCGAATTTCGGATGTCGTGAATGAAGGCTATAATTTGTTAACCAAAAACCAGGTGCTGTATAAATTTCGAAAGCTCAGCCTTCAAACCACTCAACCGGTTCCTGAAATGTATCTGATTCAAATTATGGATTCTGACAATAATACTGTTTCCCTGGAATGGGAAGCCAGTCATGGATTATTGTTGGCTGTTACCAGTAAAAGTGGATTCCGGTTTACGTTTGATTATGAAGATTCTGGCAATCCATTATTATTAACAAAGGTGACTGAAAAATCGTTAAATCGTTCGGTTCAGTTTGAGTATGATCAGGGCTGTTTAAAATATTATACTGATGCCAAAGGTCAGGTTACTGAATATGTCTATGATGACCACAACATGCTCACCAAAGTGATCTATCCTGAAGAAAACTACTTTACGATCCAGTATAATTCTGATGCATCTGGAGAAGTAAATTCTTTACAGGTTGGTGATTTACCCCCTATTGTATTTAACAAGAATGCACCGGAAACAACTGTTCAGATTCCTGATGGGCCTTTATTAAAATTTCAAAATACAAATGATTTACTCACGCAATTGGCTGTCGGTTCATTAAATCCTGTTGGCATTGAATTCAACCAGGCAGGTCATCCAACCCTTCCAGGCAGTATAACAAATCATGGTCAAGAGCAATTTCAATTTCAATATGATGCCAATGGTAACCCTGAAAGAATTACCAACACCTTAAATCATATTGCAACCTTTGATTATAATGAGAGAAATCAAATTCTCAGTATGACAGATTTTCATTCTCCAACCCAGAATGGAAATACAACGATCTTTTCATACAATTCATACAATCGACTTTCTGATATTGATAATCCTGAAAACGAGAACACCCATTTTGAATATTATGAAAATGGACAAATAAAAAGCATCAGAGATGGCAGAGGTTTTTCAACGTTTTATTATTACAATGATCATGGCAATCTTAAAAGAATGGTTGACCCTGAGGATAATGAAACCCTATTCGAGTATGACGATGCCGGCAGACTCAAATGGAAAAAAGATGCAGAAGGGAAATATACTTACTTTGACTATGATGATAATGACAATCCAATTAAAATCAAAAATCATCTGCAACATGAAATCATTATTGATTATACAAAGAATGACAAAATTAAAAATGTCCGATGGACATTGAACGATAGTGAAAATGTATATCACTATGCTTATGATGATTATGATCGATTGGATTATGTTACAAAACCTTTGGGGCAAAAAACAACCTTTACTTACCATGATAATCAAGCCATTGCGTCAAAGACTGACCCAAACAATCAAACCATCCAGTATGATTATGATGCTCAGACAGGGCTGTTAAACCTGGTTCAATACGCAGACCATGCCCGTGAAATCACCCGAAACAGCAGTGGACAGATTGAATCCATAAAATCCATACATGGCACAACATCATTTACATATAATACGCTTCAACAAATCAGCTCAATCACTGATCCTTTCAATAATAAAGTCCACTATATTTACAATGCCCAAAATAATTTAAAACAAATGATTTATCCTGGAAACAAAACAGTTACTTATGAATATGACAGTGTTGGCAGGTTGAAAATAATTAAAGACTGGAATGGAAAAACCACTGTTTATGATTATGACAATGCCGGTAACCTCAAAAGAATTGAACGACCCAATGGCACCTATGCCGATTTTGTTTATGATAAGGCATCCCGATTAAAAGAAATTTCAGAATTGAAATCTGATGGCACGATTATTTTTAAATATGAGTACGCTTTAAATGGGGTGGGGAATATAACGCAAACAAAACAAATCAATATTCTTCATCATGATCAAGAAAATGAAGATACCACCTATATTTATGATCAGAATAACAGGTTACAATATAAGGGATGTAGGTTTAAATATTCTTACGATAATAATGGTAATAGAAAAGAAAAAGAAAAAACCGGCGGTTGTATTCAACCCGCAATAAATAGGCCTTTATCTTCTTACTTTTGGGATTCTGATAACATGTTAAAAAAGTTACAATTTTCTTCAGAAGAAATATATTATGATTACGATGCCTTTAATAATAGAATTGGCCGACATGCTGTTGAATTTCTTTCAACCCATTCAACACAATATATATTGGATTTAAATGCTTCAATGTCAAAAGTGCTGGCTGAAACAAACAGCCAGGGAACAATTCAAGCCTATTATATTTATGGTTTGGGCTTATTGTATCGTATTGATTCCAACAACAATCGACAGTACTACCATTTTAACAATAGAGGTGACACCATTGCCTTAACCAATGATCAGCAGGATATCACAGATCAATATGTTTATGATGAATATGGAAAATTATTAAATTCAACTGGCAATACACCCAATAGCTTTACCTTTGTAGGTCGCTATGGCGTCATGCGAGAAGAGAATCATATGTATTTTATGCGGGCAAGATATTATGATTCTGAAACTGGTCAATTTTTAAGTGAAGATCCCATTGGCTTTGAAGGTGGGTGGAATGTCTATAGCTATTCAGGTGCTGATCCTGTCAATTATATTGATTATCGTGGAATGAAAGGAAAAAAAATTACGAAAAGGCTAATAAACATATTTAATACTCTTGATCCTTATGAAGCAGGAAAAAAAATAGTAAGCATGAAATGGGTTGAAGATAAAGGTGGTGAATTAATTTATAATCACTATTTTAAAGATGCGGTTGAAAATAATTATTATAATGAAACAATGATGGCTAATTTGGATATTTTTGAAAAACGTGCAGCAATATTTCAAAAAACTATGGATATGTCATATTCAATTATTACTTCTTATCGTAGTATCAAAAATTGTTACAACTCCTTAAAGACAGTTTCAAATTTTTCACACGACATATTTAGATCTTCTACTGGTATGCAACTACTTCATGGAATGGAAATTGGTCGTGATTTTATTGATGCCGGCTGGGATTCCAGCATGGTAGTCATTGATTTTATAAACTTGAAATAATAAATATATAAACACTATAGGAGAAGTGAGTCATGAAACATCTACGTGCTTTCTTTCTTTTTATTCTAAGTTTTTCTTTTATCATGTCTGGCATGACATCATTTGCCACACAATATCAATATGACGACTTACATCGTATCAAAAGAGTAAAATATGATGATGGCTCAGTTGTTCAATATGAATACGATTCACTGGGTAATCGACTGGCGAAATTAGTAGTCGCTAATCAGCCTCCAGAAATTTCAAGTATTTCTGATCAAACCATAGATTACAACAATTCAATTACCATTAATTTCAGTGTTGAAGATCAAGAAAATGATCCCATTACCCTTACAGGAAGTTCATCAAATCATGATCTCCTGCCTGATGGGAATATATCTTTTAGCGGCAATGGCGTTAACCGATCAATAGAGTTAATTCCGCAAAACAATCAAACTGGATATGCGCAGATAACCATCAATGCTGAGGATGATAAGGGACATTTGTCTCAAAAATCATTTAACTTAACTGTTGAAAACAGATCAGTTCTCTCTGTTGAGCCAAAAACAAAAGATTTACCATCAACAGGCGGTATTTTTTCCATAACAATCTCAAATTCTGGCAGTGGCAGTCTTTATTGGTCGGCAGCATCTCAAGCAAACTGGCTGACAATTATTTCGACTGCTTCAGGGAAAAATGATGGAATTATTGAACTTCAATATGAGATGAATACAACCATTGAACGAAATACACAGTTTGAAATCTGGCAAACAAATTTTCCAGATTTAAAAGAACTGGTTGAAATTACGCAAGCAGTAAATGCAACACCTTTCATATCGTTTATTGAAAATATTATTATTGAAGAAAACACTGAGATCAACCCCATTCAATTTACACTATCTGATGCAGATACACTGATTGATCAATTGTCAATTTCAGCAAGTTCTTCAAATACGCGCATTGTTTTAGATTCTGAGATCACGATCAGTGGTTCTGGAATGAATAGAACGTTGTCAATTAATCCTCAACCAGATGTATATGGTGTTGCAGATATTTCTATTACTGTTGGTGATGGTTTCAGCTATTCAACAAATACTTTTCAGGTAAAAATTAAACCTTCTTGGAAACATATGGTTAGCGGGCGTATTCCAGATACAGGTCAGATTAAATGTTATAATAATACCAGTTCAATTTCATGCCCACAAGAAGGTGAAAGCTTTTATGGTCAGGATGCATCCTATCTAATCAATGAACAATCTTTTACCAAATTGGATGCGAATGGAAATGAACTGCCAGATTCAGCCACAGAATGGATCATGGTTAGAGATAATGTTACTGGCCTATTTTGGGAGGTAAAAACTGATGATGGGTCTATTCATGATAAGGATAATACGTATACATGGTATGATCCAAATGATGAAACAAATGATGGTTTCCCTGGAGAACCCGGTGATGGTATCGATTCAAGTGATTTTATTAACGAACTTAATAATCAAAAATTTGGTGGATTTACTGATTGGAGATTGCCGACTGTTGTCGAGTTATTGACACTAAGTAATTATAATTCAAGCAATTCAACACTAAACATGAATTACTTTTCATACCCATTACTTTCAAAGCATTGGAGTTCATCTGATAATATTGGTCATACAGTATTTGTTGTAAATTATTATACAACATATGTAACTCATTATCAAACATCTAAGGATTCTCAATTTTTATATATCAGAGCAGTTCGCAATGAAAATAATGACAATTCTATACATTTTGTAAAAAATATTGATAATACGATAACAGATACAAAGACAGGTTTAATGTGGATGAAAAATACTTCTGAAAATACAATTAATTGGGAAGATGCATTGTTATTTTGTGATAGTTTAAATTATGCAGGTTTTAATGATTGGAGACTGCCTACTATTTCTGAGCTGTCTTCAATAATTAAGTTTAGTACGAACCCTGCTATTGAATCAAATTTTTTTAGTTCAAGTTCGAACGATTGGTCTTCAACAACACGTAGCTATGACGCTGCAAATGCTATGATAATTAGTTTTAATCGTAATGCACAATGTAGCCAGGCTTATAAGACATTTAAATATTATAGCCGACCTGTTAGAGGTGGACAAAAAATCACATCAGACAAAATCGAAATTAAAATCCCAGCTCAAGGATCATCATGGCTTATTGGTGAGTTAATGCCATTATATTGGAATACAAAATCTATACCTGGAAAAGTCAATATCCGATTATCAAGAGATGGTGGAAAACAGGGAACATATGAAACCATAGCTGAAGCTGTTGAAAATAATGGGTTTTATGATTGGTCTGTAACCGGACCAGTTTCAGCAAATTGTATGTTAAAAATTGAGACATCACAGGATGCATCTCAAATGACTATTCAAGGACTTTTTTCTATTAGTTCAAAGTCTTTTCTTTCGGTAAATCAAACGAATTATGTGTTGTATGAAAATAGTGGGTCATTGTCACTTACTGTGATAAACACTGGAGAAGGTATTATGAATTGGTCTGCTATCTCTAACGCGTCATGGTTCACTATAATAAATGGTTTCAGTGGTACTAATACTGGTAAAATTGATTTGGCATATCAATATTCCCCATTAACATATAATAGTGGAGATGTAATTATTTACTCAAATGATTCAATAAATAACTCAGTTACAGTTAATTTGCGATCAATAATAGAGGTTCCTGTTTTATATTCAAATATACAAAAGGCCATAAACTCTTCAATCAATGGTGATGTTATACTTGTTCATCCTGGAACTTACCAAGAAAGAATAAATTTTAAAGGAAAATCAATTAGTCTTGAATCATTTTTTTCAAAAACAGCTAATAAGAAATATATCGAACAAACAATTATTGATGGAAGTCATTCCGGAACTGTTGTTACATTTAACTCACAAGAAAATCGAAATTCTTTAATTTCAGGCTTTACAATAAAAAATGGAAGTGGCGAAAATGGTGGAATTTTGTGTAATTTTTCTTCAAGTCCATCAATAAATAATTCAGTAATCAAGGATAACAATGCTTCATTTGGTGCTGGTATTACAATTATTAATCACTCTTCACCCCTTTTTGAAAAAGTTACTATTACAACCAATAGTGCATCAACTTTTGGTGGTGGTGTGTACTGTTCTAATAGTTCGCCTCATTTTAAAGATGTTGATATATCCAATAACTATGCCGAAAAAAGTGGTGGAGGACTTTGGATTTTTTTTAATTCAATCGTAAACATCAATAATTCTAATATATATATGAATCAAGCATATGATGGAGGGGCAATTGTAATAAAATTTGATTCAGTAGTAAATATTTTCAATTCTACAGTTGTTAAAAATTCAGCCTCAAGAGGGGGGGGCATTCTGAGTTATGAATACGCAACTTCAATAATTGAGAATTCAATTTTTTGGTTCAATACACCTAATCAGATATGCTTAGCTTCATGGGCAGCAGGACCTGCAACATTATCTGTTTCATTTTCAAATATTCAGGGTGGTAAAGAACCAATTGGAAATTGCACAATCCCTTCAGATAAACATACAGTAAATTGGTATGATGGAAACATTGATGTTGACCCATTATTTGTGGATTTAGAAAATAATAATTTTCTTTGTAAAACTATTTCACCTTGTATTGATACTGGAAATCCAGCTTCAGATTATTCCAATGAACCTTCTCCAAATGGAAACAGAGTCAATATGGGACGATATGGAAACACATCTGAAGCCACCTTATCAGATACACCAATATTATCTATTACGCCTGATTTTCTAACTGCATCTTCTCAAAGTACATCTCTTTCTTTTAATATTTGGAATATAGGTAAAGGTGAAATGCAATGGTCAGTTTCTACCCCTGATTCATGGATCAAAATTGATGCTGATAATAATGGGATTCAAGGTGACAACATAACGCTTTCTTGTGATTCCAATCCTGGTGATAAAAGAGTGGGAACAATTATTATTTCATCTGATAACGCTTATAATAGCCAACAACAAATCAATGTTTATCAATCAAATGGGCTTGAAAGCAATGACATTAATGTACCATTTGATTATTCTTCCATTCAATCTGCGATCAATGCAGCTACTGATGGAGATACGATTATTGTAGAACCAGGAACATACGTTGAAAATATAGATTTTAAAGGAAAGAATATAAAAGTTATTTCCAGTTATGGCCCTGAATTAACTATTATTGATGGAAATAATAAAGGAAGCGTTGTTGTATTTAACAATAGTGAAAATAACTCTGCAAAATTAAGTGGTTTTACCATACAAAATGGTTGTGGAAGTGATATTGGAAGTTACGAAAAAAGTGTTGGTGGGGGAATTTTCTGCCAGGGTTCAAGTCCGGTATTGGAGAATTTAATAGTAATAAATAATAAGACAACAGGAACCACAACTTGGTTATATGGAGGTGGCATACATCTCAGGGGATCGAATGCGAATGTAAAAAATTCTGTTTTTTATAATAATAAATCTAAATATGGTGGTGCAATTGCTTGTATACATGGTTCACCAAAACTTTCTAATCTATTAATTTATGACAATCATGCTACTCAAATAGGAGGAGGTATATTTTGTATGTTTTCCAGTTCAACTTATTTAGCAAACGTCACTCTTGTTGAAAATAGTGCAATTAATGGTTCTATTGCATTAAAAAATGGAGCTAGTATGTATATTAAAAATTCAATTCTTTGGAATGATAGCTTAAAGGAAATATATTTTGAAAGCGGAAATACACATCTTCCTAACTACGTATCAATTGAGTATACTGATATTCAGGAAGGCAAAGATGGCATTATAACAAACGATAATGGAACTGTAACATGGATGGAAGGAAATATCGACGTAGATCCTTTGTTTGTTGCCCCTGCCAATAACGATTATCATTTAAATTCAGATTCACAATGCATTGATGGAGGAAACCCATGGTCGGATTACGCTAACGAATTAATGCCTAATGGTCTGGTTATTAACTTAGGTCGTTATGGAAATACAGAAGAAGCAACGCTTTCACATAAAACCGAAGTACCCATTATTGATCTTTCAACAAATAAATTTGAGATATCAAGCGACAGCAATCATGTTTCATTTACGATAAACAACATTGGTACTGGTGTAATGAATTGGACAGTTGAATCTGAAAATTCATGGATTACAATTGTTCAGGGTTTTTCAGGAACAAATAGCGGAACTGTTTTTGTTCAATATGACCATAACACAGGCAATGATAGAACAGGTTATATAAACATTATTGCGGCAGAAGCCAGAAAGACAAACGAAAAAATTACCATAACTCAACTCAGTAAATATTATACCGGTAGAATCCCAGAAACTGGGGATACAGATTGTACTAATTATTTACCTACTGGTGGTAATATTAGTGGTGATGCTACCAATTGCCATGATCCTGAAAACTCTTTTTATGGTCAGGATGCAACATACAATATCAATCCAAGATCGTACTCAAAACTTGATATAAATGGAGAACCATATGGAACAACTGCTAATCGATATGCAATGGTCAAAGATAATATTACAGGATTAATATGGGAAATAAAAACAAACGATGATTCAATACATGACAAAGATAAAAAATATAGCTGGTATGAAGCTCAAGACTTTACGAATGAACTGAATCAGCTTAATTTTGGCGGGTATTCAGACTGGAGACTGCCTTCTGCCAAAGAATTAAATTCAATAATGAATATTGATGGGAATTCTTTTCCACCAGTCAATTTAACTTACTTTCCAAATACGCAAGAAAATCAATATTGGTCATCAACAACAAATCCGAGTAATACTTCAAATGCTTATTATTTATCTTTTAATTGGGCAAAAACATATTATTCTTCTACCAGCAAGAGTAATAGATACTATGTTCGTGCGGTTCGTGGCGGAAAAGATTGGTCATCAAATATGTTCTATAAAAATATTGATGATACTGTTACAAATGCTCGATCAGGTTTAATGTGGCAACAATTACAAACAAATACTTATAATTGGGAACAAGCTTTAATTCATACAAAAAATTCAGATTTTGCAGGTTATACTGATTGGCGTTTACCCAATAGATCAGAATTACTTTCAATTTTTGATTATAGTGGAGCAAATATTAACGAAAGTAGTTTTATTTTTCAAAATGCCAATAATGATATTATCTGGACATCAAGTAATGTTGTTCATAAAAACCTCACTTATGCTTACGCTTTTTCACTGAATAACAATTCTTCTATGTTTGGGTTTGGAAAAAAAGGAAACGCCTACAAAATCATCCCAGTCCGCGGCGGCCAACACATCACATCAGGCAATTTAATCATTACTTCCCCACATCAAGGCTCTACCTGGGAAGTCGGCTGTGTTATGCCGCTTACCTGGAATACCCAAAATATTGAAGGCAATGTCAGAATCAGTCTTTCAAAAAATGGTGGTAAATCCGGTTCCTTTGTTGTGATTAACGACAGCACCGAAAATGATGGCCGCTTTGATATGCCTTTAACTGGCCCGGAATCTGTGAATTGTGTGCTGAAAATTGAATCCCTGACTGATACCTCAAAAATGACCACTCAAGGATTGTTTTCAATTGTTGATGCCAATCCACCCACAATTTCAGATGTGCCCAACCAGACAATTGATGAGGACGCATCCAGTACTGCCATTCCTTTTACCATTTCTGATAATGAAACCACCCCCGACCAGTTATTGGTTACAGTGCTTTCATCCAATGACGCCCTGTTTCCCCTGTCCCATCTTGAATTGATAGGAACTGGTGCAAACAGAATTCTTGAAATTACCCCTTTTGCAAATGCATCTGGTGAAGCAAGCCTTACCATTACTGTGAGTGATGGCAGAAATGATAGTCACACATCCTTTGAAGTCACTGTCAATGAAATCAATGATTCACCTGTTATTGCTGCAATCTCAGATCAAACCATTTTTGAAGATACAGCGATTACCAATATGGCCCTTTCAATCACAGATTTAGAGACAGCAACAATGGCTTTAGATATTACCATTGATTCATTCAACCTGGATCTGATTCCAATGGACTCAAATCATATCTCAATGACCAATAACCAACGCCTTTCAATAAAACCTGCACAGAATCAATGGGGTGAAGCCCTTATTCGTGTCTCGGTCAGCGATGGTGAATTTCTGACACAAACGCAATTTAAGGTCACTGTTCTTCCGGTTATTGATAATGCGCCTCAGGTGATCAACACCACCACTGATTTTAACACCCAGTCATCAAGTGGATTGACAATCACCCCTAATGCTCTGGATGGCAGCGAAGTCAGCTATTTCAAAATAACTGATATCACCAATGGCACCTTATATCGACCTGATGGTCAGACCGCTATCAGCAATAATGAATTTATATCACGATCTGATGCCTTTGCCGGTTTAAAATGGACGCCCGCGTTTCATTCAGCCGCAACAGGACAGTTTAACATTCAGGCTTCTTTAAACAATACTGATGATGGCCTGGGCGGTGAAATGACAACCGCTTATATTTTTGTCAATAAAGGCACGCAAACCATTGATTTTGAATCATTGACTGAAAAAACATATGGTGATCCGGTTTTTCCATTAAATGCAACATCATCATCAAATTTACCTGTGGGATATTCCAGCACAAACCTTTCGGTTGCCATTATCCAGAATAACAACGTCACCATTGTGGGTGCGGGTATCACTGACATCCTGGCATATCAGAATGGTGATATCAACTATCAGCCGGCACAAACGCAATCTCAGCAATTACTGATTCACAAAAAACAGGCCGGTATTGAATTCCAAAATCTCAAACAAACCTATGATTCAACACCAATCAAGGCGACAGCTATCACAGATCCCGCTGGTTTATCGGTTATCATAACATATACGCTATCCGCACCAGTTCATGCTGGAACTTATGATGTAAAGGCCGAGATTCATCATCAAAATTATACTGGTATGCAAATGGGACAACTGATTATTGAAAAAGCAGCCTTGACAGCAAAGGCAGACAATAAAACCAAACAATATGGCAATCCGGTTCCAGAGCTAACCCTCTCCTATATCGGACTTGCTTCGGGTGATTCAGCGCCTGATATATGCCCGATGATTCAATCAGATGTTTTAGCATATTCTCCTGTGGGAGAATATGCTATTGTTTTAAGCGGCGGAAGTGATGCCAATTATACATTGACGTTGATTGATGGTGTGATGGCTGTCATGTCAATTGTTCCTGAAATATCAACGTCTGTGTCAGATATCAAAACCTATACAGCCATCGGATATGTCAGCCTGGACGACAATGGCGGTGAAGCCATTCAAGAAATGGGCTTATGTTGGAATACAACCGGCAATCCAGACCTATCTGACTCATGTAAACATATTCCTGTGGAAAATCAGCACACCAATCATTATTCAGGATTGTTAACAGACCTTGCCGCCGGTACGAAGTATTATCTCAGCGCATATGCCACCAATACCGCAGGCACTGCATATGGTAATGCTATTTCCTTTACCACTAATTTTCATCCCACGTTGATACGTCTTCCAGTCAAAAGAATTGCAGAAAATGAACCTTCAGGAACGTCTATTGGAACCTTTCAGACCATTGACCATGATGGCGGTCCTGATTATTCATACGCATTGGTTGCAGGAAGTGGCGATCAAGATAATTCGGCTTTTACAATCAATGACAACCAGTTAATCACACAAGAAATTTTTGATTATGAAAAGCAAAGCCACTACCATATTCGTGTACAAAGCCTTGATGGTAAAGGCGGAATTTTTGCGATGCCAATGACAATCCTTGTCATGGATCAAAATGATGAACCGGTTCTGATAACAAATACCGGTTTAACTCTGAATGAAGCTCAAACACACTGGATTGATTCTCAAATGCTTGGTGCTGTGGATGAAGATGAATATGATGATGCATCGTCCATTATCTACACCATTCTGGAAAAACCAATGCATGGGGTATTGAAAAAGAATCATGTGACCATCAATCAAAATCAGGGGTTTTCTCAAGAAGACATTGATACACATGGCATTACTTATACACATAATGGCACTGAGGAAAGCAGTTCCGATTCATTTGTGTTTATCATCAATGAACAAAATTCAATAACCTATACATTTGACATACATATTCATGCGCAAAACGACCCGCCAGTTATCTCGCAAATTGATTCCCAAAGAACCGGATATAACCAGACAACTGATAAGATTTATTTTACCCTGGCTGATGAAGAATCTGACGCCTGTGCATTATCAGTATCTGTAACAACATCCAATGCCAATCTGATTGGATCAGATCATATTAAAATGGGCTTAGCGGATAATTCTTCCTGCAGCAATCAATGGCTGATGATTACGCCAACGACCAATCAATCAGGCGCAGCCTTTATAAGCATTACTGTTTCTGATGGCTCACATTCAAGTCAAAGATCATTTTTGCTGCTGGTTGATTATCCTGATGAGCACTACAGGTTTGAACGAATGTGGCCATCTCCTTTGAAACCCTGGTATTTTAATACACCACAGGATATTGCATCAGATCGTCAGGGCTATATCTATGTAGCAGATACTTATAATGATCGAATTCAAAAATTTTCTCAATCCGGACAACTAATTGCAAAATGGGGCAAACTCGGACAGGATGCAGGAGATTTTAATTTACCTGGCAGCATTGATATCCTTAAAATCGGGCAATTGGATTTTGTTTATATTGCAGATACCCAAAATCATCGCATTCAAAAATTTTCTTCATCAGGACAGTATTTGTTTTCATGGGGATGCCAGGGCAGTCATTCAAAGGAATTTAAAATTCCCGCTGGAATAGCAACAGACGATTATCTGGGATTAATCTATGTTGCCGATACCGGTAATCATCGCATTCAGGTTTTTAACAGAAATGGCATATTTATTGATAGCTGGGGCGGTTATGGTACAGGGGATTATCAGTTTGTTTCTCCCAATGCCATTGATGTTGATCAATCAAACCTTGTGTATATTTCAGATTATGGCAATAATCGCATTAAAGTGTATGCTTCTGATGGTTATTTAGAAAAACAATGGCATGTGGAAAAGCCTGGTGGGGTGTCAGTCTATGAACATCAACATCAAAAACTGATCTATGTATCATCACAAGATAATCATTGTGTTCATGTGTTTAATGGTGATGGTGAAACGATACAAATTATTGGGACTGAAAGCAGTCATGATGAACAATTCAATATGCCATCAGGGATTGCAATCAGTCCTTTTGGAAAGGTGTATATTGCAGATTCAAACAATCATCGCGTACAGATATTAAATTTAGACCATCAATTTATAAATCTTTGGACCAGTGTGCAAAAAGGGGATGCCGCAATCGTGGCACCCAATGGCATTATTGGGGATATGAATGGCAATATAATTGTTGGCAGCGGTATGGATGATGGTATCTTTGATTTCAGCACCATCCAGCAATTTTCAGAAACCGGAGAATTTCTGACCCGATGGACTGATTCTCAATCAACTGAAACAAACACGCCAGCAGGAATCGCAAAAGATCGAAATGGTCATTTCTATGTTGCAGATTCAAATGGACATCGTATTCAACAGTTTGATTCCAATGGGACACTGATTCATCAGTTTGGTGAGCATGGTTCACAAAGCGGCCAATTCAATACACCTATGGGGATTGCCATTTCCAATCAACCGGATGATCAGTTTATTCTCGTGGCAGATACAGAAAATCACAGAATTCAAAAATTTGATCTCAATTTTAATTATTTAAGAGAATGGGGCAATCCGGGCAGTTTGCCAGAGCAGTTTGAATCACCTTCCGGTGTTGCCATTGATCAAGATGGCTTTATTTATGTTTCAGATACATGGAATCATCGCATTCAAAAATTTGATAAACAGGGCAGGTTCATTCTCTGCTGGGGGAAAGAAGGTGATCAATCTGGTGAGTTTTATACACCTGAAGGTATCACAGTGGATCATCAGGGATTTATCTATGTGGTTGATACTGGAAATCATCGCATACAGAAATTTTCATCTTATGGACAGTATATATGCCAGTTTGGTGTGTTTGGATCGGCACCAGGGCAGTTGAATGAACCCAGACATATTTATGTCAATGAATCAGGTATTGTTTTTCTGACAGATCATCTGAATAACCGCATCCAGACATTTAAACGTGTTGAAATTCCTGACCTTTCAAAAGCGATCATTGTTTCCGGCGGTGGAACAGAAAACAATATTTTTCAGGAAAATGCAAATCTGGCCTATCGGGCATTGAATTATCAAGGTTTTACAAAGCATTCTATTTTTTATCTGTCCTATGATATTGATATGGACTATGATGACAATGGCCTTGCAGACGATGTTGACGCAACACCAACTGTTGATAATTTTGAAAGGGCCATTCAATGGGCATCAGGCGCAGATACCTTGATTATTTATATGGTGGGTCATGGCGGTAATGGAATGTATGATATGGGGAATAATGAAATTTTGACTTCAGCAACCTTAAATGCATTGATAGAATCCATTGAATCCACCATTTCCAAAGATATCATTATTGTTTATGATGCCTGCAATTCTGGCAGTTTTACACAAGACCTGGCAAAAGCATCAGCGGCCAATGGAAAGAATCGAATCCTTATCACCAGTTCACAGGCAAATGAAGGTGCATATTTTATTGGCGCTTTATCGTTTTCAAATTATTTTTGGGATCAAATCTTTACTGGAACAAACCTTTCACAAGCATTTCAATTTGCATCAAAAGCAACGCAATATATCAATGTATCAGGTTCCATGACACAATTACCCATTCTCTATTTTAATGATTTGGGTGCAGTGGATCATCCGGAAATTATGGATCAACTCATGTCGTTTTACATTGGCTGTGGACTTCAACAGGAAAGCAGCGGCCCTGAAATTGGAAATGTGACACCGGAAATATCCAATCATCAGGCAGGCATTCCCCTGGACTTATTTGCCAGTAATGTTTCTGATATTGATGGCATTGATCAGGTCTGGTCGATCATCTGGCCCCCGAATCATCATAATACCGCCAATACCGAAAATATTAAGCTGTTTCTTGCGTATAATCCACTGACCGGACAATATGAGCATTCATTTGATGGTTTTCATACTGAAGGAACCTATATCATTGAATTTTTTGCTAAAGATAAAAAAGGGAATGTGTCGGAAGCCCATTTTACACGGGTTGTTGTTGAAAATGCCACAACCATGAAAGCATTGATTGTTATTGGTGATACTGACCGATATGAAAATGATCCTGAAAAAGAAGATATGTGGGGTGTCTTACAGTATTTGACCAAAAAGGCATACCGAACATTAAGATCCCAGGGTTATATTCAGGATGACATTCAAATTTTCAGCCCGGTCACTTTTGATATGAACTATCAGGGAGCGCCAACCATATTACCCTCAGCAAGCGTTGAAAATATCAACGAATATCTGTCACCTGATATTCATTCCAATACAAAAGATCTGGTTATCTATTTATTGGGAGATTGCTATCACGCTGGCATTTATAATGTCAATCAAAGTGAAACAATTTCAGCCGAAGCCTTTAAACTGTCAATAGACAATCTCCAGAATGCTCACCCTGCCATGCACGTTTCTATCATATTTGATGGCCCCAGATCATGGAGCTTTACCAAAAGATTGACTTCTGAACCAGATCGGGGAGATCAACGCATACTCATTGCCAGCACGAACGTGAATGAATCATCATTTTATCTGGCAAATGGCAAGATATCATTCTCCAGCTTCTTTTGGCGGCAGGTCAGTCTGGGCAGAAATGTTCTCAGAGCGTTTGAAAATACAATCAGTAGTCTGCGATTTTTAAAACGATTTCAAAACCCACAGTTGTCTGATGATGGTGATGATACATATAACAGCGCAACCGATGGTTTTCTGGCATCATTGCATAAAATTGGTATTGGACATTTTATTGCACACGATATTCCATCAATTGAATCTGTGTCAGAAGATAAGATTCAGCAGGGAATAATTGAGGTCAATGAAATCAGATCTGTTCAAGGCATATCAGAAGTATGGGCGGCGATTATAAAGCCGGATAAAGCATTTCATCTCAGCGGAATATCTGTATCCGGTAATCATGATATGTCATTTATAGATATGATCCCATTGACATCTTTGGGTGATGGCAAATATACTGCTCAATATGATGACATTGGAACCAAATTGGGACAGTATGAAATAGCCATTTATGCCATTGACGATGATGGTAAAATGTCTGAGCCATTTAATGTGACCACACGTATCAATAATGCGCCTGATATTTACGAAGAGGATGATTCTTTCAGTTATGCGGGATTGATTCATATTTCAAATGAAAACAAGCAGATTCGAAATTTTCACGATGAAAATGATATGGATTATATCCGGTTTTATGGCATATCTGAGCAACCATACACCATCAAGTTATCGGATATGGCACAAGAAAGTACGCCAGTTGTCAAATTATATGATGCGTCACACAGTGAGCAAAAATTAAACATCTATTATGGAGATGATTTCATTAAGTATGATTGGGCTTGCGGGGCTGATGGTTTTTATTATATTGTCATTCAAAATCAAAATTCCCAAATATTTGGTGAAAATACTGAATATGCGGTACAAATTTTCTATTCTGAAGCATTATACGAAGGTTGGGTCAGTGGAATGGTAAAAGATATATATACGAACCAGCCTTTAAATAATGTTTTCATTCAAGTTGACAATCCATGTATATCTGTTGATGGTTCCTATTTTCTTGTCAATCCGGATGGCATAAAAATAGTTACTGCCAATTTAGAAGGTTATCAATCTTATTCTTCCAAAATCGTCATTCATCAACTGGAAGGAACCCATCATGATATTCTAATGACACCTGTTTGCACTTATTCTGCTTTTACTTCGTCAGATCACTTTGATTGTAGTGGCGGCTCTGGCGAAATAACCATTCACGCAACGCCTGGATGTCCATGGTCTGCAACAACAGATCAGGGCTGGATTCATTTGGTCTCGTCTCCGGAAGGAAACAGTGATGGCAGACTTTTATTTGAGGTATCAGAATGCTTTGAAACAAGCCATCGGAATGGGAGCATTTTTATTAAAGGGCAGGCGATCAATATATTTCAATCATGCGATTATTATAACCTTCATATTACATTTAATGATCATACAAATCCAGTCATTCAGATTGATGATGTCACCTATGATGAAGATGTACACAACAGATATCGTGAAGGAAGTCGTGTTCAAATTGAAGCTGGAAAAGATTTCATGTATTGGAACGATGACATTGATCAAACAAACAATGCAATAAGTGTGAATATGAATGCAGACATATCACTTCTGGCAGTTTTCAAAGAACTTGTTGACATAAACATTTCATATCATAGCGGCCTGAATCTTTTTTCATATCCTGTGACTGTGCCTTTGACGTTAACCTCATTTCAACTGCTGGAAATGTTGGGAACAGATGTTGTTCATATTCGATCTTACACTGACAATGCATGGGAAGAAACCCACTGGAGCGATAATAAGCAAATGGCAATGGGAAGTAATTTTCCCATACAAAGTGGACAGGGGCTGATTATTACAACATCTGCAACATTAAATCATGTATTTACAGGGACAGAAACACAAACACCCATAGATCTGTTACCTGGAATGAACTATGTTGGATTTTCAAGTCTGCCATGTGCATTAAGTTCTTATGACCTGATGAATCAAATCGGCTCATCAGAAGATGTCATTTTTATCAAAAGATATCACCGGCAATATGAATGGACGAACTGGTTTGAGGGAAATCCATCCGGACACAATTTCCCCATTGAAAAAGGCGAAGCCTATATCATTCAAATGAAAAATGAAAAACAGCAGTTTTATCCGCTTTGCAATGAATAATATGAATACCATGCAATGGGATCGGTGATCATGAAAAATCGAATCGCAAGTTATGTATTATTATTGACTATCATTTTTCCCATTGCAAATGGTTTTGGGTTCATTCCTGGTTTTATTTCCGGAAAAATTATCAATAAAATGACCCTGGAACCTGTTGAAAACGCTGTTATTTATACCTCTAAAGGTCGGACAGCAATCACTACCCGGGAAGGTGATTATATATTAACACATGAAACTGGCGATTTTACTCTATTTGTTGAAAAAGAAGATTTTATTTCCTATACAACACAGGTGTCAATTATTGCATATGAAACATTGCAAATGGACATTTTTCTTGCCCCGGTGACTGCAACCATCACCTTATGCAAGGGGATTAATTTGATTGCATACCCGGTTGAGATACCCCAGCACTATTCATCATATGATTTGCTTGAGGATATTGGTGATTCCAGTACTGTATCAAAAATTCAACGATATACAGATGAATGGGAAACCACCATATGGTTGAATCATCATCCGGCAGGCAAAAAATTTTTAATAGACAATTGTCTGGGGCTGGCCATTGAAATGAAACAGGCCAAAACGTTATTGTTTTCCGGGGAAATTGTTACAAAACAATGTAATTTGTATGAAAATGGGTTTCATTTGTTGGGCTTTCCAGGTATTTCAGGAGAGATGTCTTCATTTGATTTACTTGGGCAATTGCGATTGGATTATAATGTTTATGAAATTCAATGCTTGCAAGATTGTGCATTAAATCTTTCGGCAGAATGGTTTACAGACAAAGCCATTGGTAACGATTTTTTGATTCAAAAAGGGAGTGCTTATATTGTGAATATTCAATAAAAAAATTTTTTAAAGAATATAAATTCTACCTGTTCCAAGATAATTGTTTATGTCTAAAGCAATATCAATTAGTTTTGATATGCATCGTTCTCGATATTGTTTTTCATCTAATAAGTAATTGGAAAGTCTTTATTGCAAAAAATCAATAAGTTATTGCTCTATAGTGCTTTGCTTGTGAAATTAAATCATTTTTCGTGAACACACCAATGTATTTGTTTTCAAATAACTCATCAATAAGACCTGTTCCAACAATTTGGG
>Ga0272440_1001357_pt1 | contig 19996 bp, 15 predicted proteins | sample SSMMMBAug17_FD_192440 | JGI IMG/M metagenome (GOLD analysis project Ga0272440, IMG submission 192440) | Marine sediment archaeal communities from Little Sippewissett salt marsh, Falmouth, MA, United States - SSM-MMB-Aug17 | ecosystem: Environmental > Aquatic > Marine > Wetlands > Sediment ...
AATAAAATTTAGACGGTCACTTTCCACAATTTTTATAAAATCTACAAACTGACCCCTTTTAACCTGATAACCAAAAGATCTAGCAACTTTCTCTAAGTAAGAAAATTTTAAAGTATATTCATCATGCCCTTTAAGTTTAATTTGCTCTGGATCTCCTGTTGGAAAAAATTTAAAGTTTTCATCAACTTTTTCTTTGCTGGCAACTTCACAACTATGTTCACTTAAATAGATATATTTAAGCCCAGCTTGACATGTTTTTTCCAGGGCTTTAATCGCCCCTAGGTTAAAATTAAAAATTTTTTTATGAGGCATAGGCAAGGAGTATTTTTTAAAAAATTTTTTGACCTCCAACTGAAGATTATCGAGCTTATTTAAAGGTAGGGAAAAAAAATTCAAATCCAACTGACAAACTGTAGGGAAATCTCCTAAATTTTCATTAAAAATAGCTAAATCAAAGTTTTTAAGATCATTAAAATTTACTTCTAAAAAATCTTTTTGCTTAAATTCTAGATTACCGTTAGAAAGATTTTTTTTCTGTTCTTGAAGTAGGGCAAGGGAAAGATCAAGCATCATTACTTGAGCAAATTTTTTCTGTTCCAAAAAATCTCTCATCAAGTAACCATACCCACCCCCAACTTCAATAACATTTACGATTTTATCCCAGTTTAAAAAATGTTCTAAATGTTTATATAAAAGATTTCCAAAGGTATTATTATCTTTTAAAATATGACGACAGGGTGAGTCTTTGTTCTCTAAAGAATTACAAACCGTTAATTCCCAGCCTAAAGATTCTAAATCTTGCAAATGGTAAGAGGTGGGGTCATTAATGTGGTGGGTCTTCGCATACTTTTTAGATCTTTCCTTCATAAATTAATACCTTTGAAGAATCAATACTCTCTTTTAAATCCACAACTAAATCAATATCACTTTTTGCTTCATCAAATTTTTGAGATACAGAAGAACCAAAAGCATATAACCTTTTTACCTGATGGTTTCTACAAAGTTCATTAAAAACGTCTGGCTTCTTATCTATTATTTTTTTAATTATCATTCTAAAAATTTATCTTTTAATTTAAGCTTTGTCAAGCATCTAGTCCTTGTTAGTAACTGCTTTTATCGCCTCCAAAACATCCTCTTCTGAATAAATATCTCTTAAGCAGATTGGTTTATAAAAAGATTCACCCGGAGGGAGAATAGCTAAAAAAGGGATAGAACGGCTCCCTAAAATATTTAGCAAAGCTTCGGCGGTTGGAAATTTTCTGGTAATATCAGCTTTCATAAAATCAATCCCTTTTTTGGCAATAATAGTCATAATCGGTTGAGTCTCCAAAGAAATCTTTTCCACTAATTTACAATTAGGGCACCAATCAGCTGTAAATTTAATCATCGAAATCTTCCCCTCCTCCTTGTTTTTATAAACTTTTTCTAAACTAAAATCTTGTTGTTGAAAAAGTTTAACCGGCTTTTTGGTAAGATATAAATAATTAAAGGAGAAAAAATATCCCCCGACCAGAATAATTATCAGCATAAAAAAAGAGAGATCCCTTTTAAGTTTAATTTGATGAAGAGCTCCCCAACGACCGTATTGCCAAAAAGCTAATCCGACCAGAGCTAAAAAAGTAATCATTGGTAAAAGCGAAGATTTTTCTAAAATGGCGATTAAATAGACTACCGTAAAAATAAGAAAAAAACCCATTATCTGTTCAAAAGTTTGCATCCAGCTACCCGGCTTAGGAATAAATTTAGTTAAAGAAGGATTGATAATTAAAAGAAAATAAGGGAAAGCCATTCCAAAGCCGATACTGCTAAAAATAATAAAGATAATTAAAGGGGGTTGAGTTAAAGCCCAAGACAAGGTCCCTCCTAAAAAAGGTCCGCTACAAGGAGTAGCCAAGAGAGTAACAAAAAGACCTTTTAAGAAAGCCTCAAAGTATTGATTATCTGTTTGATGCCCAGCTAATTTATTGAAAAAAGTTAAATTAAAAGAATAAACATCAAACATAGCTAAAGCCATAGCAAAAACAAGGCTAGCCATAACTACAATAAAAATTTGACTTTGGAAAAGGTTACCCCAGTTGTAGCCCAAAAAAGCGGCTAAAAAGGCTAGAAAAAGAAAACTTACTAAAATTCCAGCTGAAAAAAGACTCCCTAAAATAATTAATTCTTTTCGATCTTTATTAGCAATTTTAACAAATTCCATAACCTTAAGACTGACCACCGGCAAAACACAGGGCATAAAATTCAAAATTAATCCAGCTAAAAGACCTAAGAGAATCGCCTGCCAAAGATTAGTTACCTTAGAGGTCTTCCAAAAAATCGGCTGGAATGATTCTTTCTCTAGTCTGGCCTGAAATTTTTTTTCAATTAAGGGGATTGATTCTTCTTCGAATAGATTGCTCTTAGAATTATTTAGAAATTTTTCTCCGGAATAATTTTTAGCAAGTTCAAATTCTTTTTTTAAATCATTGTCTGGTAAAATTTTCCTTTCCCCTTTAGAAATAACTTTAATCGGGTAAGTAAATTTAAAATTTTGGGGGAGACAAGTAGAGTTGGTACAGACAAGGGATTCATAACTTAATTCTAATTTGTGAGAACCCAAAGAGGCTTCTGATTTTATTCTAAAAGGGAGAAAAATTTTAGTCTTCTGATGATAAACCCAGGTAAATTTTTTTTCACCAAACCCGTAAAATTTTTCGGCTGGTAGAAAACAGGCCGCTTCAAAAATAAAATTGTCGTTATCCTTAGCTTTTAAAGTCGTAGGCTTACCTGTTCCTGGTCCTTTAGGGTTTCCATAGATGTGACTATGAGAAGGAATTTCTACATTTAGGGTGATAAAAGATTTATCACCAGGAGAAAGGCTCTGTGATGCGGGGCAAGGATAAACCTTATAGGCCTGTTTTTTTTCGGAAGCCCAGTTTTTTTCTAAAAAGGAGAAGAAAAAAATAACCCCTGTAAGCACAAAAATAATTTTTTTTAACATTATAAACCCTCTTGCTAATTAAGTTCTTTTAGGCAAATACGCTAGTGGATTTTTAGGCTCTCCTAAATGTCCAATCTGAAAATGCAAACAATTCTCTGTTTTAGCCAGGCGACCGATGGCCTTACCCTTTTTTATTTTTTGTCCCTTTTTAACAAAAATTTTCCCTAGATTAGCATAAATCGAAAGATATTTATTCTGATGTTCAACAACGACATAATGACCAAACCCTCTCATCCAATCAACTTTGCTAACCTTTCCGCTAGCCGAAGAGATTACTGATGACCCGGTTTTCCCTTTAATAATAAGACCTATAGGTTTTACTCCTTTGAGCCCATCCCTTTTATAATTGTAAATTTTTTTTAAAGGCCAATTAAATTTCGGTCCCTTCTTTATTCTATTTTTTCTTTGACTAGAGCGATAAGCTTTTTTTTTGCCTACAGGAATTTTTAAAAAATTACCAGCTTTAATGCTATTTTTGGAAGAGAGTCTATTTCTAGCGACGATAGTTTCAACAGAAACTTTAAATTTTTTAGAAAGGCGATAAAGAGTATCCCCTTTTTTAACTCTATAAGTAATATAATTCTTTTTTTTAATTCGCCCTTTTGCTTCTCCTTTTTGATAAAAAGAGAAGATAAAGATAAAACTTAGGCAGATTATAAAAAACCGAACCTTTTTTTTATAAAAAATCTTTTTCATTAATATAGTAACTATTCTTTTTTCTTCTTAATATAATTAAGTTGAATAGGTAAATTATACTATAATAATAAAGAAAAAAGAATAAAAAATCCCTAATATAATTTTCGGATTAAATAATTTAATAATTTAATGGTTTTTAGGGGGTAAAAATTTTTGAATCTAAATTCGATTTTCCTCTAGAAGGGAAAAGACTTTTAGTTCTCTGATAACCAAATCCAAAAACCGATCCCTGACTCAACTTGATTGTTCTCTATAGATTCATAACGGCCGTTAGTATAGCGATAAATGCCCTGAATCCTATCTTCAAATTTTGCCTCTACTTGAAAAATATCTGTTAAGCCTCCTAATAAATGCCACTGCCCCTCACTATATTCTTTTACCAAACTATATTTTTTGACTGCTAATCCAGTTAAAGTATACTTTTTTTGTATAGAAGATTTTAGCCAATAACCGATCCCAGGTTCTAATTTATCAACTTTAGTATAATCACTCTCTAGATATTCCAAATTATCGCCAAATTTATGTTCGTATTTATAAGCCGTATCTATGTCTGGGAAAATAGAATTTAGATTATTATCATCAGGGATAACTGGCAAAGAGATTAAATTCCAACCAGGATAAAGGATTATTTCTTTAGTAATAGGGGTTTGATCATAATAAAAAGCCCCGATATCTTTTCTAGTCCCATCAGGGTCTAAATCATCAGGACTTAAATCATCAAAATTAAATTTTTCAGGGTCTGGGTAGCCAGCATCTATGCAAGGAGAACCTTTTTTGAGATAAAAATTACCATTGGCAGGATCAAAAAAAAGAGGGTCATCGTTGATGTTGCCTTCACCTTCCCAACCTCCTTGAATGTTAGAGTAAGAAACGTTTAAAGTGCCAAGATTAAAAATTGAATCACCTTCATCTGCTATGTTATTATAAATATTACAATTTAAAACAACCATATCCATCTGATTTTCAATTCCTCCTCCCCGAGACAAAAAACCCGAAGTAGTATTGCCATAAATATTAGAATCAGTGATTGTAAAAGAATTAGAACTAAATACACCCGCTCCGTGAGAACCTGTATTATTGTAAATATTAGACTCAGTTACTATAGCTTTACCATAATTATCAATTCCCCCACCTATATATTTTGATTTATTCTTATAAATACTGGAATAGTTAACTATTAAATCCCCCCAATTATCAATTCCCCCACCTTCATCTGTTGCTGTATTAGCAGAAATATCAGAGCTAATAATTTTGATAGCACCATGAATATCACCACAAATTCCTCCTCCCCAGTTTGCTATATTTTTATAGATACTAGAATTTATGATTCTTACATCCTTTACATTATAAATTCCACCACCTTCATCTCCCGCTACATTTTTACCTATCTTAGAATTAATAATATCTGATTTTTCGCTGTTTCCATTGTAAAGACCACCACCAAATTTTTCTGCTGTATTATTAGTAATGCTGCCTCCAAACATAAAAAAAGAACTATCTTTACCAATATTATAACCATACTCGGTAAAAACCCTAACATCATAATAAACACCGCCTCCAGAAATAGCAGTGTTCCCATCAATATTACTATTTACAATCTTCAAAACACTATCTTGTCCCAAGCTGGAGGTTTCTTCACAGTAATTGTAACTATAAATACCACCCCCAAAACTGGATGTATTATTATAAATATTACTATTAATGATATTTATAGAGGATTCAAAAGCGCTAATCCCTCCACCATAAGTTGAACTACCATTTGTAATATCAATATGATCTATAATAACACTTGAACTTTCAATATTGAAAATACTGTCACTCCTATTTTGATCGCCACAAATGATAACTCTGCCTGGAGCACCAACAATACGAATGTTATTTTTAAAATTTATTTTTAAATTTTCTTCATAAGTAGCAGAGGTAACATAAATAACATCACCTTCTTTAGCCTCATTTATTGCTTTTTGAATAGTGTCAAAATCTCCCTGATTTTTTGAAACAAATAAGGATTTTTTCAAGACAACATCAAACGCTATAACAATGCTCCTTTCATATTCATCTATACTCTCTATAAAAACTGTTGTTTTATTTTCCACACTAGCATTATTAAGGATTATTTTAGCCTGAAAAATATTATCCCCTAAAGAGTTAACCGCAATATTATCGCTAGAGATAAAATTCTCGTTTGAAGAATTAGTTGTCATTTTTAATTGATCAGCACCTTCAACTTTAAAATAAATATTAAAATCTTTTTTTAAGGCGGCCTCCCTTAATGATATAATTAAATTTTCTATTTTTAAATTTGTCGGAATAGTTTTTATAATAAAAAATTCTTTCTTTCTAACACTGCCGCCAGCACTTGTAACAATAAGAGTAATTTTAGATCCTTTTTCATTGATATTATTGAGCTGAATATTAGCCTGCATTTCATCTTCTTCTAATTTTTTAAAAGTAATATTTTCGTTTGGCACTAATTTTTTATTAGTTGAACTAGCTGCTATATGCTCATAATTTTTAGCTGTAAAATTTACTTTAATTATTCGATCTTCAAGAGTATCTATTTTGCTAGGATCAAAATAATATTTATCTAATTCTACTTCAATTTCTGGCACCACTATTCCCGGACTATTTAGTTTCAGAGATGGGTCTCCATAAAGATTAAAAATAGTATAATTTACCCATGTATTCCCCTGTACAGCATTAATTTTTTGTTCTTGTTTAAAGTTAAACAAAGATTCCCCGCTAGTTTGCTTTTCTTGCATTATCCCCTTTACATATCCATATGACATGTCCTCGCTAGACCCTGGATAAGCGGACCTAGTTGCTCCGATTGTATTTACAGCTCCATTCCTAAGAAGCGAATAGGAAAGATTATTATTATTTTCCGGATATGCATTATTACATGAAACCTGAAAGACAAAAGAAGGATATTCATCATTAAGATCGACAACATTGCTCGAGGTCATAATATTTGTAGCATCCTCAGGGAGACCATGCGTAAACCAGGTTACAACGCCAAACTTATTATTTCGCCAGGTCTCAAGGACAGAACTATATCTAGTGCAAATTACTTCTGGATAAGGATTTAAACCATGGTCATCATCATAAATTCGAAAATAATTAGCAATGTGGGAATTCAAATCATTTTTTATTCTTTCTCCAAGATAATAATAATTTTCAGAGTCCATATTTACTGATGACATTGGAAGCAAAATATTATTCCTCCAAGATCTGTCAGTTGAATTTTCATAAAGAATAGATTTTTTTAAAATATGATCAAGGTCATTAAGTTCTCCATAGTAAGGAATTCTGCCTATGATAATATCGTAATTTATATCTATACCCTTTTCGCCATTTTTATCACCAAAATCGCCATTTGAAATAGAACTAAACTCACCGCATTCTCCATATCTCCCATCATCGTCTAAGTCCCAATTGCCATTCATATCAGCATAATAAAAATCCGAAAGAGACTCTTTGTCTTCATAATGCTCATCAGTCTCAGAAAGACAACTCCTCGGCCATAACTTTTTCATCGGCACATCACCTTCATCTGGATGAGGATTTCCAATCAATAGCACGTATTCAATATTTCTGCTTAAATACCTATCATCCTCTTTTAACCAATTGCGAATATTCTCGGCTGCTTCATCTCCAATCCCTCCTCCCCAACCTGATGAGGCTATCTCTTCAAAATTTCCTTCTGCTATATGATACAAATTACTTTCAGTAACTAATTCAACCTTAAAAACATCCCCCTGGTCATCCGCCTTGTTTAAAGCAAAATTTTTTAATTCAGTTGAAGCATTCTTTATCGCCTCAGTTGTTAAAATTAAATAAGTACTTAAACTACTAGCTCTTGAAGTAGATCTCTTTCGAGCCTGGTATAATGTCGAAAAATCAGAAAAATTTTCTACTAATTCTTTGACCCGTTTCTCGCCAAGGTCATCTACCTGATGATTCTTTTTAGCCCTCGTCTTCTCATCTAAAAGATCAAAATCGATCACCAAATTAAAACTCTCTATCTTAACTAAATTCTTCTTTACTGGATTATACTGAAAAACAGCTACTGGCACTTCGATTATTTGCCAATTTCTAATCGCCCCTAAACTAAATTTTCTAGCCTCAAAAATATTAGCGGGGAATAAAGCGTCATTCTTATAAATTTCTTTATCGCATCCATTTTCATAAGCCTCTTCTCCTTTAGGCCAGATAACTTTCTCTTGGCCAGTTTCCTGATCCCAAGTAGACATTGGAGAGACGGGTTCAATTTCAATATTTTCTATAGGGCTGGTTTTAATATTTTCTAAACTAACTTCTATGGAATTAAAATCTACATCCGGAGGCAAAAGAGCTTTAAAGACTCTACTAGGCAGATTAGGAGCCCCAGTCGGATTTAAAAAATTTAAATCTTCTCCTTTGAATTTAGCTGAACTTTTTCCTGTTTCTACCTTAATTTGATTATGGAAATTAAGGTTAATCTGATCAACTTGGCTTTTAGACTGATCAACGGCTAAAGAATCTTTTTCTCTAAGTTCTTGAGTAAAGTCATCTTGAACTTTGAATGCCCCAAAGTTCTTGAGTAAAGTCATCTTGAACTTTGAATGCCCCAAAACTTGAGTCAGTTATATTCTGACAACCAACTATAAAATAAACCAAAGCTATGTTAATTATAATCTTAAATTTCATTCTTTTTTTCCTTAATTTTATTTAAAACAATACTCTAAAATAGAATTATTTTTGTCAATAAAATATTTTAACATTGTTGTTTAAAAAAATTGACACCCCTCAAAAATAGATTATTTTAAATGAAATATATTTTTGAGGAGCTTATTATTTTAACTAAAAATTCAGATGATTATTTATCTTCTAATATGGAAGATTACATGGAAGTAATCGCTATTTTAACGGCAACCAACAAAATTGTTCGGGTTAAAGATATTGCTAAAAAACTTAGCATTAAAATGCCTAGTGTCACCGCTGCTCTTAATAAACTTAAAGAAAAAAATTTAATAAAATACGAAAAATATGGTTTTATTGAACTAACTGAAAAAGGAAAAGAGACAGCCGAAAACATTTATCAAAAACACGCTTGCCTCTCTAAATTTTTTCAACTTATCCTTAAAATAGATAATACTAAAGCCGAAGAAGAGGCCTGCAAAGTAGAGCATAGTCTTTCTTCAGAGACTTGCAATCAGATCCAAAAATTAATCGAATTTTATGAAAACGAGAAAAAAAATAAAAACGATTGGACTAGCCGCTTAAACAAAGAATTAAACTAGACCAACTTTTTCTTTATATTTTTGTAAGCAGTTAATTTCGATTTCGATTAAACTATTTAAAGCTTCAGTAAAATCAATTTTTCCAACAGTAAATAAACCGTGTCCATAAACGATCGCCCCTTTCCCTTTTAAAGCCTGAGGTAAAGTTTGACATAAACCAGTTGACCCAGTCCCCACTTCTCCCGGAACAATCGGAATATCATCTATAAATCTTTTACGAGAACATCTTAAATGACACTTTCCTTTATTAGAACAATCTTTCTCTTCACAAAGCATAGAGATGATAACCGCCATTTTAGGATGGCCGTGCAGAATAGTTTTATTTTTAGTTCGCTGATATATCTTTTTGTGAGCCGAAAACTCACTAGAAGCGATAATCGGAGTAGTTCTAGAATTATCTAAAGGACAAGCCACAATATAGTTATCTAACTCGTCTAAAGAGCTACTAGTTTGGCTAATATAAATCTGATTTTTATAAAAACAAGAAACATTCCCAAAAAAAGAATCGACCAATCTAGACCTTACGGTCAACTCACCTGCCTGAACCATTGCTTTTTTAATTTTATACTCACTGTTTAAAGGCCCCTGTTCTAAAGAAGGCAGAACAAAATCTGAAACTATAAATTTTTCGTAACTCTGAAGAGCCTGGTCAATAACCTTCTTTCTTTTAATTTGCAACTCACTTTGAGATTCTAAAGAATAAAAGTAATCGGTGAAAAATTTAACATAAGTAGAGAAACAGATCGAACTAAAATTAATAAAGGCCTGTTCTGGGCTTAGACTCCCAAAAGTTATGATCCCTTTCCCAGGAATAATAACCCCTTTGTGCTGTTTGAGACCTTTTAAAACTAATGAATAAGAAAATCTTTTTACTACCGGAATTTGATGTAAAAAGGTTCTGGTCTCGGTATCTTCTGGTTTAATAAAACCATCTTTAGCTAAAGCCTCTTTGCCTAAAATATTTATAATTGAAAAATAAGGTTCAAGCGGTTTAACAAATAAAAGACTAGTAATATTTAAAGAGGCTAAAATTTTTTTTAATCTTTTTGTCTCTTTAAATTCTGGGGCCCAAACAAAATCAACATCCTCGGCTCCAAAGATAATATTTTCTTTTTTACTTAAACCCTGATTAACTATTTTATCAACATATTTATTTAATAACTGTTTCAATTTTCTCTAAAACCATTTATTCTTAAAAACATCTCTAGTGTGATAAGAGACTATTAAATCTGCCCCGGCTCTAAAAATAGAGGTTAAAATTTCGAGCACCATTTTTTTTTCATCGATAAAATTTTGCCGGGCAGTAGTTTTCACCATAGAATAAGACCCACTAACATTATAAGCACAAACTGGCAGGTTGATTTTTTGCTTAACTCGATAAATAACATCCAAATAAGATAAAGCGGGTTTAACCATAATAATGTCTGCTCCCTCTTGAACATCCAGGCAAGCCTCTTTTTCGGCTTCAAGGCTATTCCTAAAATCCATTTGGTAAGTCGATCGGTCGCCAAATTGAGGAGCACTATCGGCTGCGTCCCGGAAAGGACCATAAAAAGCAGAAGCATATTTAACAGCGTAAGATAAAATTCCAGTGTCAACAAATCCTTTTTTGTCTAAAACTTCCCGAATAACAGCGACCCGTCCATCCATCATATCAGAAGGAGCCACCCAATCAACTCCGGCCTCAGTTTGAGCTAAAGCGACTTTGGCTAAAAGTTTTAAAGTAGCATCATTTAAAATGTTGCCCCCCGCATCAACTTGTCCACAGTGACCATGACTAGTATATTCACATAAACAAACGTCCCCTATTAGATTTATCTCTGAAAATTCTTTTTTTATTTTACGAATAGACTTTTGAATTATTCCATTTTTAGCATAAGCGCCTGAACCTTGAGGATCCTTTTTTTTAGGTAAACCAAATAGAAGCATATTTCTGACTCCTAAAAGGTAATCAGATTCAATCTCTTGCAAAAGCTCTTCCAAAGAATTGACAAAAATCCCTGGCATTGATTCGATTTCTTTCTTAACCTTGTTCTCCTCACAAACGAAATAAGGCATAATTAATTTTTTAGCATCTAAAGTAGTCTCTGATACCAAATCTCTAACAATCTGATTTTTCCTTAAACGACGAGGTCTTTTTTTAAGAATCATTATCATCCTCTCTTTTGTAATCTAAAATAGCCTGAACTAATCCCTTAATAGTATACTCTTTAGCAATCAGGTCAGCTTTAAAGCCAAGTTCTTTAACCGTCATGGCTGTAATCGGTCCAATACAGGCTAAAGTCGCCTTAGTTTTTTTATAAACAGCAAAAAAGTTTTGAGCCGTAGAAGAACTGGTAAAAGTAATAAAATCAGCTTTAGCTATTAACGCCTTTTTATCTTCACTAAAACTTGCCGGCTTAACTGTTTCATAAATATGAATTCTTGTTACCTGGTGCCCTAAATTTTCTAATCCTTCTTTTAAAGTCTGACGAGCATTTTTAGAGCAGGGTAGTAAAATTTTAGCCTTAGTAATTTTTCTTTTTTTAAATTCCTGCCATAGGCTTTCTGCTACATATTTTTTAGGCATTAGATCTGGTTTTATTCCTCTCTCTAATAATTTTTCAGCGGTGGCTGGTCCAATAACTGCTATTTTAAGATGACTAAGGATTCTAATATCTTTTTTAGTTTGATCCAAGAACTGCCAAAAAATATCAACCGCATTAGGCGAAGTAAAGACTAACCAGTTAAAATTTAAAATTTTATTTAAGGCTTTTTTCAAAGGATTAAGATCTTTAATCAGTTTTATTTCGATAGTTGGAACTTCAATAACTTCAGCTCCTAAATTAGTCAGCTGCTCAGATAGTTTAGAAGCCTGTTGCCTCGTTCTAGTTACAACAATCTTTTCTCCAAAAAGGGGTAATTCTTCAAACCAGTTTAATTTTTTTCTTAATTTAACTACTTGACCAATAATGATTATAGCTGGAGCTTTTATCCCGCTTTTTTCAACTTTTGAAACAATATTACTTAAAGTCCCAATCACTGTTTTTTGATTCGGTTTTGTTCCCCAAGAGACGATCGCTACGGGCATTAACGCTGGGAATTTTTTTTGCTTAATTAAAGTTCTTGTAATAAAAGACAAATTTTCCATGCCCATTAAAAAAGTATAGGTTCTTCTTTTTTTATACTCAGGTAGATTAATAATTTTTCTTTTTAAATCTCCTCTCCGATGCCCCGTAATAACTTCAATAGCATCCGAAAAGTCTCGATGCGTCAAAGGAATCCCGGCATAAGCTGAAGCGGCGTAAAAAGAAGATATTCCTGGAATCACTTGAAAGGGAATATCTTTTTTTAATAAAGACTCAGCTTCTTCTCCTCCCCGACCAAAGATAAAAGGATCCCCTCCCTTTAAGCGAACCACCATCTTGCCAGCTTTAGCTTTTCTAATCAAAAGATCATTAATCTCATCTTGAGTTTTGGTGTGACTCTTCCCCTGTTTACCTACATAAATTTTTTCGCAATTATAATCAGCTAGCAGAGCAAAATTAGATAGATAATCATAAATAATACAATCTGCTTTCTCTAAAGTTTTAAGAGCTTTAACCGTTATTAGTTCTGGATCGCCTGGTCCAGCTCCGACTAAATAGACCGTTCCTTTTTTCATAAAATAGCTTTAGCTCCTTGCTTTTTTAAAATTTGGGCCAACCTGGCTCCTAATTCTTTTGGATCTTTCCCCTCTTCTTTAGCTCTAAAAACTTGACCGGTTTCGGGGGAAATAACTAACCCTTCTAAAAAAATTTTATTATTTCTGTATAAGGCTAAAGCGCCTAAAGGAAGATGGCAGCCTCCGCCAAAATTATGCAAAAAGGATCTTTCGGCCTTTGCCTCCTTTTCAGTGGGGAGATGGTTTAAACCTTTTATTTTTTCATAAAGCTGGTCGTCCTCTTCTCTAATTTGAAGTCCCAAAGCTCCTTGCCCTGGAGCAGGCAAAAATAGATCGTAAGAAAAAACATACTTTAAAAGAGATCCTAGATTTAAGTCTAAACGCTTCAAACCAGCTTCAGCTAAAATGATTCCATCAAAAAAACCATCCTCTATTTTTTTTAAACGAGTATTAATGTTTCCCCTTAAAGGTTCTATCTTAAGAGTTGAATCAATATTTTTGAGTTGGGATAATCTTCTAATTGAACTGGTCCCAATAACTGCTCCTTTTTTAAGAGGTAAAGGATAATTTTTCGCAGCTTTTTCTGCTCGATAAATTAAAATATCAGCGGGGCTTTCTCTTTTAGGAATAACTGCTAATTTCAATTCAGCAGGCGAATCAGTTGGAAGATCCTTTAAAGAATGGACCGCTAAATCGATCTTTCGCTCTAAGAGGGCTAGCTCAATCTCTTTAGTGAAAAAACCTTTCCCTTCCATTTTATTAAAAGAGACATTTTTGATCTGGTCTCCTTCTGTTTTAATAATTTTTATCTCTGTTTTCTCTTGCCCTATTAAAGTTGCAATATAATTAGCCTGCCAAAGAGCTAGTTTGCTCCCTCTTGTCCCAATTTTTATTTTCATCCTATTTTTTTAAATCTTACCTTTAAACAAAAGAAGCGATTCGGTCACCCACCCGAACTTTCTCTTTTAATTTTAAATCTGCAAATTTAACTAAATCTTTTTCAAATAATAAAATAACCGTAGAACCTAAATGAAAAACGCCTAAATCTTCCCCTTTTTCTATAAAAATTTTTTTATCTTCACTAAAAAAAACCTCTTCTTTTTTTCGAAAAGTTTTATTGGTTTTGCACGGGTGATAAGCTAAAGAAATTTTACCTACATTTAAAGCTCCTATTTTACAAACTGCAATTTTTCCTTTGGAAGTTTGCAGATAAGAGATTAGTCTTTCATTTTTAGAAAAAAGTCCTTTAATACCTTTAACAATAAATTCTTGAACCGGAAAAAGTTTTCCTGGTAGATTAAAAAAACCTAATATCTCTCCAGAAGCTGGCGAGTGAATTCGATGGTAATCTCCTGGAGAAAGATATAGCGTTATAAAAGAACCGTTTCGGAAAAAATCAGCCATTTTAGAGGGGATTAAATCAGACAAATTATAAAAAATTCCTTTAGCTTGCATGATCTGTTGATCATTAATTTGACCAAATTGATCAACTCTGGCATCAACTGGAGAAACAATACTGGCCTCATGAAAATCAATTTTATGAACACCTGGTTTTAGTCTTCGGGTAAAAAAAAGATCTATATTTTTAAAACCACCTGCTGGAAGTAAAATTTCAGCCTGATTAACTTGATATTTAGCACAAAACCAATTAGTAAAATTTTTAATAATGAAGGTTGGAAAAGGAATCTGGCAAAAAAAACCAGTTATCCTAGAAACTAGATTTTTAGGTATTACTTTAAAAAAAAAAGGATAAAATTTGAGTTGTGGCTCATTTTTTTTAATAATAAATGCATCCCCGAGGGGATTCGAACCCCTGTTGCCGGGATGAAAACCCGGTGTCCTAGACCCCTAGACGACGGGGACAAATGCCTTAAATATGCCTTTAAACTATAATATTGTGAGGCGCCGGGGAATCGAACCCCGGACCCACTGCTTAAAAGGCAGTTGCTCTACCGACTGAGCTAGCGCCTCAGTTAAAAGCATAAAATTAAATAATCAGAATAAGGATAAATGTCAACTAAAATAATTATTGATTCTTAATTATTGAAATCACAATTTAGTAGGTTTTTAGAAAAGCTCTAGATTCTTCTAATATCATCCTCCCGAAGGCGGGGATCCATTTTTAATGATATAATTAGATTCCGGCCTGCGCGGGAATAGCAGCCATGAATTTGACCTGCTAAAAAAATTATTTTTTATTAATCTCGGCCTCTGATAACCTGGCATAAAAGGGTTTAATCTGATAGAAATTTTTATATTTATCAGGATTTTTTAAGTATTTATTTAAAATAAAATTACAATTTACTTCGCCTTCTGGTTGAAAATTTTTAAGGTGATGAAATTTTTTTTCTTTAAAGTTAATTCTTTCCTCATATCTACTTATTCCATCGCCAATTAAAAAAATTTTTTGCTGATCTATTTTTTGAAGCAAAAAATCAATTTGATAATCCCCTGGAGGAATAATCTCCTTTAGCCGACCTTCCTTTTTTTTATAAAGAGCCCCAAAGACCCTTCCTTTCTTAGCATCAAAAGCAACCAAAATATTTTCTTCTAAATCAAGTTTAACTGAGTTAGCAAAAAGAAAAGGGCTGGCTATATCAACTAAAGGAATTTTAAGAGTTTGAGCTAGCATCCGACTAGTTGCCACAGCTATTCTTAAGCCAGTAAAAGAACCTGGACCAACGCCAACGCCTATTAAATCTAAATCATCTATCTTTATCTTCCCTTTTTTTAATAAAGAATTAAGGTTAATCAAAAGAGATCTAGAATGAGAAACTTTCATTTCTTTAGCTATGGTAAAATTTTTGTTATGACTTAGTTGAGTGGCAGATAGTTTTGGTGCTTGCCCGATTTCACAACATTTATTATCTATGGGCATATTAGCTGAAAGAGAGATGAACTCTAAATTAGTTGAAGCATCAAGGATTAAAATATTCAATTACTAGTCTCCTTTCTAACTCACTTAAATAATTAAGAAAAATTTTAATTTTTCTTTCGGGAAGTCTATCTTCTGCTTTTTCGGCCCATTCTACCACACTAACTCCTTCTCCTTCCCAATATTCTTCAAAAAATAATTGATCTAACTCTTGAGTATTATTCAACCTATAAAGATCAAAATGATAGAAAGGTATTTTATTTTCATAAATCTCTAATAGATTAAAAGTAGGGCTAGTAATTTCTTCTCTAATGCCTAAGCCTTGGGCAATCCCTTTAGCGATAATAGTTTTACCAGTTCCTAAATCACCTGTGAGAGCAAAAAAATCTCCTTTTCGGGCTTGTTGACCTAATTTAACAGCCCAAGTAAAAGTCTCCTCACTCGAATTAGTTATAAACTCTTTTTTCATAATCCCTTCTTTTAAATTAACCCTAGGACCTTAAAGCTCTTTTTAATCTATCCCTTAAAACCTGACCTAAGCCTTTATCTGGAAATTCCTCCACATATATTTTCTCTTTTTTTAAAAGATCTAATTTATGCAGAGCATGATAAAAATTAAAAGCTGCTTCTTTTAAATTACCAGATGACGATAAAATCTCAATCCTCTCTTTAAGATCCTTAAGAGGAATCTCTTTTTTTGGTTTTAAAAATAGAAAGGCTAGATTAGGATTGCAAAAATCTATCTGATCAAAATTTTTAATTACCTCTAAAGGGGTTTCGGGCGCATAATGATAGGCTAGTTGACCAGAAGCTTCAGGTTGAGGGAAAGAAGCTAATTTATCTTTCAAAACGGAATTAACTTCAAAAATTTTTTCGCCTAATTTTTTTTCTAGTTGTTCAATTGTAACTCCTCCTAAACGGAGAAGGTTTATTTTTTTATTTTCAATCTTAATAATTGTAGATTCTAAACCAACCTGACAAGGACCTCCATTAAGAATAATCGGTACTCGCTCCCCTAATTGATGCCAAACATGCTCCGCTTTAGTTGGGCTTAATCGAGAAAAAAGATTAGCACTTGGAGCAGCTAAAGGGGTTTTAGCTTTTTTGATTAGTTGAAGTGCTATTTTGTTCTGAGGCATTCTAACGGCTATTGTTTCTAAGCCGGAAGAAACGATCTCTGGCACTATTTTTTTTTTAGGTAAAACTAAAGTTAAAGGCCCTGGCCAAAATGTATTAATTATTTTTTCAAGCTGCTTATTAACTTGACCCGTTAATTCTCTTATTTGATCAAAATCAGCAATATGAACAATTAGAGGGTCGAAAAATGGTCTTTTTTTAACCTCAAAAATTTTTTTAACAGCTAAAGGATTAAAAACATCTGCTCCCAAACCATAAACTGTTTCTGTGGGAAAAGCGACAATATCTCCAGATCGGATATATTTAGCGGCTTTAGCAATATTATCATTTGTGGCTGATAAAATAGTCATACTAGTTTTCTAAAATCTGGTTTAAATTAATAATCTTTTTTAAAGTTAAAATTGAGTTATAGATATTTTGGGCTAAAAATTTAAAATTTAGAGTATCATAGGTATCGGAAGGGGTGTGATAATTTTTATTACGATAGAAACCGGTATCACAAATCATAACAGCCGGATAATTATTTTTAATGAAGGAGGTATGATCTGATAAATCTATCCCTGGCACCGAAGCTGGCGCGATCATTGGAAAAATTTTCTGTTTAGAGACTTGATTGTAGATTTTTTCCCAGAGATAAACGTATTTAGACATAACTGGCAAAGAGACAACCGTTAAAAAATCTCCGGAAGAAGGGACCTCTTTTTTATCCAAAATAGGTGGGAAATTTTGGGGATGTTTTTTATGTCCATACCCCATCATTTCCAGACAAAGCATAAATTCTATTTGTTCCCCTTTAGATCGACAGGCAGACGCATAGCGTCTACTACCCATTTGTTTTGAACCAAAAAAAGGGGGTTCTTCTAAAGTAAAAGCCACAAAACGGATAGTTCTAGACACTTCTATTTTAGAAAAAAAAGCGGCCATCTCTAATAAAGCCGCTATGGCCGTGGCATTGTCATCAGCCCCAGGGGAATTTTCGACTGTATCATAATGAGCACCAACCAGAATTATTTTTTCTGGAAAATGTTTTCCTTTTTTTTCTGCAATTATATTAGAAACTTGCTTCCCCTCAACTAAGTAGCTGTCCTCTTCAAGAGTAAAATTACTTTCAAGAAAAGATTTTTTAATATAATCTTTAGCCTTTTCTAAATTTTTATACTCCCGAAGAGTTCGTTCCCCCAAAGTAACAGATAAAAAAGAGACAGTCTTTTTGGCTCGTTTAATAAAACGGTTTCGATCTTTAAATCCAGAAGAATGAAAAAATAAAGCCATATTAATGATTATAAACTTATATCTTTAATAATGTTTTTACATCTATCACAAAGATCGTCGTCCTCTTTAGGGGAGGTTTCTTTTTCGTAGTAGTTCCAACAACGAATACATTTTTTCCCATTAGTTTTGGAAACAACTAGCCAAGAATAATCATACTCTTCACTCTCTGTTGGTTTTTCAGAGCAAAGTTCTATTTTAGTCACTTGAAAAAATCTTTTGAGCTCAGCTCTCATTTCCTCTAAAATCGAACCTAGGTTTTGATTTTTAAGATATAATTTAACCTCAGCCTCTAAGGAAGAATTGATGATTTTTTCTTTCCTTTTTTTTTCTAAAGCTTTTAAAATATCTTTTTTAAGATTAACTATTTGGTCTAATTTTTTTTCTATATCAGGGTTAAAAAATTCTTTGGGAATTTGGTAATATTCTTCAAGATGAATTGAGGTTTTATTAAAATTATTTTCTGGACTACTGCTTAACTCAACTTTAAATTGCCAAATCTCTTCCGAAGTAAAAACTAAAATTGGAGCAATTAATTTTACCATTGATTTATAAACTTCGTTTAAAACCGTTTGAGCCCCTCTTCTTTGAGCAGAATCTTTTTTCTCGACATAAAGGATATCTTTGGAGATATCAAAATAGATGGAGGATAATTCAATGGCACAAAAATTAACTATCTTTTTGTAAACTAAATGAAATTCGTAGTTATCATAATGGCCGATTACTTCTTTAGATAGTTTATCTAGTTGATGAAGAATCCATTTGTCAATATCAGTCAAATTTTGATAAGAAATAGCCTCTTTTTCTATAAAGTCAGCTAAGTTGCCTAAAATAAATTTAAAAGTATTTCTAATTTTTCGATAAGAATCAACGTTCTGCTTAATCATATCCATCCCGATTCTTAAATCATTTCGATAGTCTTCTGAAGAAACCCATAAACGGAGAATATCAGCTCCATATTGCTTAATAATTTTATCAGGTGGGATTACGTTTCCTTGAGATTTACTCATTGCTTTCCCTTTCTCATCTAAAACAAAACCATGAGTCAAGACAGATTTAAAAGGAGCTTTTTGCCTAAGGGCTAAAGCCGGCCATAACGAGGATTGGAACCATCCCCGGTGTTGGTCGCTTCCTTCTAAATAAAGGTCTGCTGGCCAGTGATGATCTTCCCTTTCGTCTAAAACCACAAAATGAGATACCCCAGAATCAAACCAGACATCTAAAATATCAGATTCTTTGATAAAATCGGTGCTACCACACTTGCATTTTAAACCTAGAGGAATTAACTCTTTAAGGCTTTTGCTATACCAAGCATCAATTCCTTCTTCACGAGCTAATTTCGCAAAAAAATCGATAGTTTCGGCTGACATTAGATTGGTTTCACACCTCTGGCACCGAAAAGATGGAATCGGCACTCCCCAAATTCTTTGGCGTGAAAGGCACCAATCTGGTCGATTTTCGGCCATAGATTTTATTCTAGTTTCGCCCCAAGCAGGGATCCAATTTGTCTCGTTTATAGACTTTAATCCTTCAGCTCTGAGATTATTGAAATCGATTTTAAGAAACCATTGCTCTGTCGCTCGAAAAATTAAAGGTCTTTTGCAACGCCAACAATGGGGGTAAGAGTGTTCGATCTCCTGAACTGAAAGCAAAGCCTTTTTATTTTTTAAAAGATCAACTACAAGAGGATTAGCTTTAAAAACATTAACCCCTTCCATTTCGGAGTAATCTTTTGTAAAACATCCATACTGATTAACTGGGCAATAAGGATCTAAGTCATACTCTAAACCGACAATATAATCCTCTAAACCATGTCCAGGCGCGGTATGGACTATTCCGGTTCCTTGCTCTAAAGTAACGTGTCGGGCAAAAAGAATTTTAGACTCTCTATCTATAAAGGGATGATAAACTTTAAGGTTTTTAATTTTTTCGTTTGGGAACGAAATTTTTTCCTGGCTTGTTTCCCCTAAAATTTTTTCTAAATTAGCCAATAAATCATCCGCTAAAAGGTAAAAATCATTTTTAAATTTAAAAAAAGAGTATTTAAATTGGGGATGGAAACAGACTCCTAAATTAGCGGGTAAAGTCCAAGGGGTAGTCGTCCAAATGATGGC
>Ga0272440_1001358_pt1 | contig 19994 bp, 15 predicted proteins | sample SSMMMBAug17_FD_192440 | JGI IMG/M metagenome (GOLD analysis project Ga0272440, IMG submission 192440) | Marine sediment archaeal communities from Little Sippewissett salt marsh, Falmouth, MA, United States - SSM-MMB-Aug17 | ecosystem: Environmental > Aquatic > Marine > Wetlands > Sediment ...
CGTTTCTGAACCATGATTACACTGAAGAAGATGAATAAGATGAATTTAAAGTGTCTTTATTTCATCTTATTCATCTTCTTCAGTGTAATCATGGTTCAAAAAACTGAATGAACATTTATTTAATGGTGAACTTAGGAATGCTCTGAAAATAAGTTCCTCATTATTCAATATTTGTTGATTCGTTTCTGAACCATGATTACACTGAAGAAGATGAATAAGATGAATTAAATGTGTCTTCATTTCATCTTATTCATCTTCTTCAGTGTAATCATGGTTCAAAAAACTGAATGAACATTTATTTAATGGTGAACTTATTTTCAGAACGTTCCTACTAAGATCACTTTAAAGTGTCTTTATTTCATCTTGTTCATCTTCATCAGTGTAATCATGGTTCAAAAAACAAAAAATAAACAATTATTCAATGGGAAACTAATTTTTCAGAGCTTTTCGAACGAATTTCAATAAATATGAAGGTCCCCTAAAAGCACTTATTTATTCAGATAGATATGGGAAAACATAATCATTATTGAAAAATTTGACAAACATGATATAAATCATCTGATATAGATTGACAATTATTTTATGGAGACAACCCAAATGAAAACGACCCAATTCATACTGGCCACGTATAATAAAGGTAAAAGCCAGGAAATTAATAAATTACTCAAAGATTGCCCTATCCAAATAAAGGATTTAACAGATTTTGGTCCGATTCCACCTGTTGTGGAAGATGGCAAAACCTTTGATGACAATGCGTATAAAAAAGCCAGCTTTACATCCAGGGTTTTAGGGCTCCCTGCAATTGCCGATGATTCTGGCCTTGTGGTTCCATCCTTAGATGGTGCACCTGGCGTATATTCTGCGCGTTACGCTGGAGAGAATGCGACAGATCTAGAAAACTGTGCCAAATTGCTGGAACAAATGGAAGGCGTTAAAGATCGAAACGCATCCTTTGTATGTGTTGTATCTATTGCAATTCCATCCGGACCCGCTCTTACTTATGAAGCCAAATGTGATGGTCTTATCACAGAAATACCTTCAGGAGTGTCTGGCTTTGGATATGATCCAGTTTTTTTCTATCCTCCTAAAAACAAAACCTTTGCCGAACTTTCCGCTGATGAAAAAAATCAAGTGAGTCATCGGGGCAAGGCGTTTTTGGAAATTCAATCGGAAATGGATAAAATTCTCATCTGGCTGGAACAAAACATGCCGCGTCAGGCACCTATTGAACATCATTCACATTAGCAGGAATCGATTTAATGAAAGTGTTACTTCTTGATTTAGATTGTACGTTGTACCCATCAGAAAATACAATATTTTTAACCATGGGAGTTCGAATTACTGAATACATTCAGATGGTTCTGGGAATACCTCGAACAGAGGCGATCATTATGAGGGATCAGTATTGGAAAAAATATGGCCTGACACTGATTGGATTAATTCGCAACCACTCAATTGACCCAGAGGATTTTTTGCATTATGTGCATGATGTTGATATTGAAAAAAATATTCATCCCAATCCAGATTTAGCCCAAAAAATGGCACAGATTCCGCTAAAAAAAATACTTTTTACAAATAGTTGCCGGTATTATGCAAAAAAGGTATTATCTGTATTGGGGATGATTCAATACTTTGAAAAACCAATCATTGATATTCGGCGGATGAATTTTTTTCCAAAACCTCACCCAAAAGCCTATGAAGTTTCATTGAATTTGTTTCAATTGACTGGAAATCAATGTATCATGGTTGACGATTATCAGGATAATCTCCGAACAGCGTCATCCTTTGGCATGCAGACCATTTGGGTGGGGAAAGGACATTGCCCTAGTGAAATCAATGGTCATGCAACTGAACCTGATGAAATTGTTGATCAGGTCTGGCGTTTGATTGGCTAAAATACACATCTTGACACATTCGTTATTCAAGCTTATTCTTAAATTATTTTAAACGAAGGAACGTTCTGAAAATAAGTTCCCCATTAAATAAATGTTCATACAGTTTTTGAACCATGATTACACTGAAAAAGATGAATAAGATGAATTTAAAGTGTCTTTATTTCATCTTATTCATCTTCATCAGTGTAATCATGGTTCAGAAACGAATCAACAAATATTGAATAATGAGGAACTTCTTTTCCGAGCATTCCTAAGCGATCAATAAAAAGATTCGAGTGTAACCAAAATTGCCGGTAAACCGAAACCAAGCCTATGAATAAAATCAATGTAGTGGCGTACCTTATGTTCGCCCTCCGAACAATAACCAGAAATGAATCTATGACCGAAACCTATAACATTTGTTTCCAAACATAGGTTTGATTGCGGTTATTGCTTGGAGGGCGAACATAAGGTTCGCTCCTACATTGGTTTTGCTCATAGGCCTGGTTTCGGTTTGACCTCCAATTTTGGTTACACTCAAAAGATTCGTTAGATATATAATTTTTTTAAAGAAAGGTAAGGACCATGTCAGAAGATTACTATAAAACACTAGGCGTTAGTAAAAATGCCAGTGATAGTGAATTAAAAAAAGCGTACCGAAAACTGGCGATGAAGTTTCATCCGGATCATACCAAGGGAAACCAAGCAGCTGAAGATAAGTTTAAAAAGATTAGTGAGGCCTATGCGGTACTCAGTGATAAAGAAAAGCGAAAGCACTATGATACTTATGGTTCTACTGATTTTAAGCAAAGATATTCTCAAGAAGATATTTATCGGGGCTTTGATTTTGGTGATATTTTAAAGGAATTCAACTTTGGTACCAACATGTTTGGGGGAAAGGGAAAAAAAGGCTCCAGCTTTTCATTTAACTTTGGCGATTCTTTTAATCCACATAATCCACATGCCCAACATTTCAGGCAACAACCTCCGCCTGTAAAGGGGAATGACCTTGTTTATGAACTGCCATTATCACTTGAAGAAATGATAAAAGATAATAATAAAGAAATCTTTTATAAACACAATAATAACGAAGAACGTTTGACAGTTAAAATACCCAAAGGAACGATAGCGGGTAAAAAATTAAGAATTCCAGGAAAGGGCTCACCGAGCAGAACAGGTGGCCCACCAGGAGATCTGATTATCCAATCAAAATTAATTCCACACCCTGTTTTTGGATGCGAAGGCACGGACTTATTTATTGATCAAAAAATCAAATTGACAGAGGCAATACTGGGATCAACTGTTGAAATAAAAACTCTCGAAGGGAATTCATTAAGTGTAAAGGTCGCTCCCGGCACCAGACATCAGACAAAAATGCGTCTTACAGGTCATGGCTTGCCCATAATGAATACAAACAAACGCGGCGATATTTTTGTTCGAATACATGTGGAAATGAAAAAAGAGTTAACGAAACAGCAAATTAAATTACTCAAAAAACTTGCTGAAACTGGTATGTAATGGGAACCCACATTTCTGAAATATTTTACTTGAATTTTCTATCATAAATTACTATAAAGATCTAATTTAGATAAATTCTTTTGAAATGGCATAAAAATTTTTCAGAATGAAAACGATGATGAAACTGGTATGTTTTTTGCTCATTTCAGGGACAATTATTATTGGCTATTTTTCATATCCCTCAATAATTCATTTACATATCGAACCAGACATGATATAAATATATCTATCTTGCTTAATTTACAGTACATATCAATAAGGTATATTTGTATGTGGGTCTGTTTCACTGATAAGTTAAGTGGTCAAATAAATTTGGAATATCGTAGCAAATTATTATATTTTGGATGTTGATTTCTTAGCCCTGAAAGGGCGATATCAGCCCCGGGTTACAGATGGATTAGAATCTTAGCCCTGAAAGTGCGGCACATAAAACAAACATGTGACGCCCTTTTTTGGGCTAAAAACATTTAAATACAATTTGTCCTGAGCTGATATATTACGCCCTTTCAGGGTTAAGCCCAGGCTTAGCCCATTGCCGTCAGGCTAAGGCAAACTCGCTCCAGTGCACGTTTCCAGGCTCTGCCTGGGAACGTTTTCCGAGGTGGCTCTGCCACCTACGAACACGTTCCCAGGCAGAGCCTGGGAACGTGCACCGGAGCGAGTTTGCCTTAGCCTGACTGTTATGGGGCTTAGCCCTACTGTATGTTATTATTTTATAACTACGATATACCCGAAAATTTATGATCGCTTACTGAATTATGATGTAATGGGGTCATCATAAACTATTATAATAAAATCAAGATAGTTATGTAAAAAGTACATACACTAAAGATGGATCTCCAGGAAAGGTAATATCATGAATGTTTCATGTCCCAAATGCCAATCGGAATTCGAACTGGATGCCACGAACATCAAGGAATCCGGAAGTAAGGTTCGATGTTCAAATTGTAAGAATGTTTTTAAGGTATACCCGGAAAAAGAAGCTCCGAAACCACAAGAGGAACAAATCAATGCAGGTTCCATCGGTTGTCCAAATTGTGGAACAGAATACGCACTGTCACCAGATCAACTAGGGGAAAAAGGAAAAAAGCTAAAATGTACCAACTGTAGTCATGTTTTCCGAGCGATGCCATCAGATTTAAATATTCCTGACCCTCAAAAAAAAGAACCCCTTGAAGCAAAATCAGACGACTCAGACAAACCACCCGATGAAGAGCATAAAGCTAAAGATGATTCAACAGAATCATCGGAAGAGGATGATTTAAAAGATAAACCCTCAGAAAATCAGGTTATTTCTGAAGACCCCCCTGCTGAAAATGATCTTGAAAAAAATGAAACTGATGAAAAATTAGATGATGATATTGATGATTCGGATTTTTCTGATGAGGAGACTCCTGAGCCAGCGCTTTCAGAAAAAGAACGTCCAGATGAAACATCCGAAATTTCTGATGGGGATGATTTAGATAGTTCAGATGAACCTGATGATCAAGAAATATCAGACGATGACCTGGAAGCTGGCGATGAAGATCTAGAAACACCTGATGATGATTTGGCGTTAGAGGAACCCGATGACCAAGAAATATCAGACGATGACCTGGAAGCTGGCGATGAAGATTTAGAAGCACCTGATGACGATTTAGCGTTAGATGAACCTGATGATCAAGAAATATCAGACGATGACCTGGAAGCTGGCGATGAAGATCTAGAAACACCTGATGATGATTTGGCTTTAGAGGAACCCGATGACCAAGAAATATCAGACGATGACCTGGAAGCTGGCGATGAAGATCTAGAAACACCTGATGATGATTTGGCGTTAGAGGAACCCGATGACCAAGAAATATCTGACGATGACCTGGAAGCTGTCGATGAAGATTTAGAAGCACCTGATGACGATTTAGCGTTAGATGAACCCGATGATCAAGAAGTATCAGACGATGACCTGGAAGCTGTCGATGAAGATTTAGAAGCACCTGATGACGATTTGGCTTTAGAGGAACCCGATGACCAAGAAATATCTGACGATGACCTGGAAGCTGGCGATGAAGATCTAGAAACACCTGATGATGATTTAGCTTTAGATGAACCTGATGATCAAGAAATATCTGACGAAGAGGTGGATGTTTCCGATGAGGATTTAGATATATCAGATGAAGATTTGAAAATGTCTGATGAGGATTTAGAGTCATCTGATGAAGAGTTGGAGATGTCTGATGAGGATTTAGAGATATCTGATGAAGAGTTGGAGATGTCTGATGAGGATTTAGAGATATCTGATGATGACCTGGAGGTTCCAGATGAAGACCTAGAGTTATCAGATGATGACCTGGAGATATCTGATGATGACCTGGAGGTGTCAGATGAAGACTTAGAAGTATCTGATGATGATCTGGAAACAACTGACGAAGACCTTGAAATTTCAGATGATGATATTGAGTTATCCGATGAAGAGTTAGAGTCTGAAACAGATGAACCCACAACAGACTCAGAAGCATCTGATGATGATATTGAAATTGAAGAGGCCTCAGCTGAAACCGACTCCCTGGATCAAGAACTCTCAGACATAGATGAACTGGCTATTGATGAAGATAAAACAGATGAAGAAGCCCTTTCCCTTGAAGAGATTGATCAAACAGAAAGTGATGAATCAGAGGATATTGATATCCTGGATGATGATCTTGAACTCGTTGATGATGAAGAGGAAGAAAAAGCACCTGATTTTGAGGATGGCTTTGATTTTGATCTGGATGTCAGCCTTGAAGAAAAAGAGGAGGGAAAATCCACAAAACAAGAGGATGATGCTGAAGAGACCGATGATGATACCGATCTAGCTATTGATGATGACGAGGCAGAACTTGAAGAAGAGCTGACCGACTCAAGCTCTGATGACAAAACTGAAACAGGAGCTGAAACTGACAACGCAGAAGATGATGATGTTCTTGAGTTGGATTTAGAAGAAGATCTCGATCTTGAGGAAGATGAAGACGATGATGATGATGAAACCGAAGAAGAATCGTCTGAGTTTTCAATGGAAGCAGGTGATGAAGATGAATCCGGTGATGATAGCGAAAAAACTGATGAATCATCAGAAGATGATGAAGAGAAAGACACATCTGAGTTTTCAATGGATGCCGATGGAGGCGCTGAAGGCGCAGATGACGAGGCCCCGAAAAAGGGTGGATCTAAGCTATTGATCATGATTGTACTCCTGGTTGCAATTTTAGGCGGCGGCGGTGCAGCTTATTTTTTCATGGGCGGCTCAGGAGGATCTGTTGATGAAGGCACAATGGTTCCGGATGTTAAAGATGAAGGCAACTTGTTTATGGATTTTGCTGATATTGAAGGTGCCTTTGCCTATAATAATTCAAAAGGCCGTGTGTTTATAATAAAAGGGCAGGTCATTAATCAATATCGAAGTCCACGCGCTAAAATTAAAGTGGCAGTTAAATTATTTTCAAGAGCAAAGCAGGCTCAGGAAACAGGTTCTGAAGAGGGCAGAGAAGAAACCACTGAAAAATCGGAAGTTGATGAACAAAAATTTGAAGTCGCCAAGTATCAGGAAATATTTGCTGGTAATTATTTATCCGATCAAGATATTAAAACCATGGAACAGGATTCGATCATGAAGCTTTTGTCTCAGGAAAGTGGGGCGAATATGTCGAACCTATATGTGGAACCAAATGCAAAAATTCCTTTTATGGCAATATTTTTCGAATTGCCACAAGATCTTGAGGAATACTCTGTTCAGGTTATTTCATCTGAACTTGCCAAGGAAAAAATCGAAAAACCTCGAAAAGATATGTTTATGAAGTAAAATTTTTTTCAAAACAATTTTAAAAATTCCGCAGTTGAAGGGCGAAGCTTATGTTCTCCTCGCCCTTCACAAAAACCAAAAATAACTCCCAAGCCAGAACATACGCTCATGGGAAAGAGTTTTCTTTCAATAAAATATACGACCATTTCAATTTCATCAACAAGCCGCTTGCTTTTTATAAACAATTATTATACATTAAAACGAATCATCGTAAGTTCATGTATCGGAAAAACAATAAATCAATAGATATCATTATTCAATATTTGTTGATTCGTTTCTGAACCCTGATTACACTGAAGAAGATGAATAAGATGAATTTAAAGTGTCTTTATTTCATCTTATTCATCTTCTTCAGTGTAATCAGGGTTCAGAAACGAATCAACAATATTCAATAATGAGGAACTTATTTTCAGCGCTTAAATACTCATAAAAAAATTGCCCGAAGGGCAATATGTTCTAAGATATACGTAGACTTATGAATCTGAAGCCATATTCATGGGAATGATAAAAAAAGGAGTTTAAGATGGGTGCTATCAATATTGAAGATATCCTTAAACAGGAAGGTAACGATCAGATTTCGTTCATGGATCGAATTGAGAATCCATACCAACTGTGCGAACAGATGGTTGCAATTGCAAATGGAAATGGGGGAAAGGTAGTTATTGGTGTTAACAATTCTGGCAAATCTTCAGAATTAGATCAGGATGACATTGTCAGTGCAATGCGAATGATTACTCAGGCATCTTTTGAATTAATCCAACCATCAATTTTTCCCAAAACACAAATGGTTGATTATTTAAATGCCAAAACGATTGTCATCCAAATACCATCTGGATTTCAAAAACCATATTGTACGATTGGCGGCCGGTTCCTGATCAAAAAAGAGAATGATATCCTGGAACTAAACATTGATGAGCTACGAGAACTGTTTCAAGAAAAAATGGTGCACCAGGCAGATCAAATGATTATTGATGGGCTGGATCACAGACAGATTGATATAGAAACATTTCAAACGTTTTTTCAGAAAAAATTTCAAATTGATCTTCCAGCCCACATATCGCTCATTACGATTTTGGAAAGTATGAAACTGGCATCCAATGGTCAGATCAATACTTCAGGAATGCTTTTGTTTGGCACTTATCCGACCGAAAAATTTGCATTAAGCCAGATTGTTGCAATGGCTTTTTTTGGCAATGATACGTCAGTATTGGAATATAGAGATAGCGAAAATTTTGAAGGTACGATTCCGCAATTGTTTAATAGCGGACTGGATTTTATTGAAAAGAATCTATCTGCAGCAGCGGAAGAACGATCTGATTTAAAAGAGATTCCTAAATATGTCATTCAGGAATTATTGATCAATGCGCTGGTTCATAGAAGTTATTATATGGATTATTTTACCAGTGGCAACACAGTTATTTCTGTATTTGATGATCGCGTCGAAATCGAAAGCCCGGGCGCCTTGCCTGAAAACGTAAGTATTGATTCCATCAAAAATGGAAGTGCATATCAGCGCAATCCGACCATTGCAAATTATTTAACTGATATTATCATTCCTTTTCGTGGTATTGGACTGGGATTGTCGTCTATTGTTGCAGATTATTCTGGAATTGAATTAATTGATGATCCTGATTCCGATCAATTTAAGGTGATTATCAAACGACCTGAATAAAACGAATCATTATATAAGGGAAGCTTTGAAAATAAATTCCTCATTTTTCAATATTTGTTGATTCGTTTCTGAACCATGATTACACTGAAGAAGATGAAATAAAAAAAACACTTAAAATTCAGCTTCTTCAGTGTAATCATGGTTCAAAAAAAGAATCAACTTTTGGTAATGTAAATGCTTGATGTTTAATTCTGGAACAGTCAAACAATATAAATAGGGAACTTATTTTCAGAGCTTTCCTAAGGAAGATTCTGAAAATAAGGTCCCCATTAAATAAATGATCCTTCAGTTTTTTGAACCATGATTACACTGAAAAAGATGAATAAGATGAATTTAAAGTGTCTTTATTTCATCTTATTCATCTTCTTCAGTGTAATCATGGTTCAGAAACGAATCAACAAATATAAATAATGAGGAACTTATTTTCAGAGCTTTCCTAATAATCAAGAAAGGATAGAATTTAGTATGAGACCATATTCAATAGCACTTGCTGGCAAAGGGGGCACTGGAAAGACAACCCTTGCCGGAATGCTGATTAAATATTTTATTTACAAGGAAAAAACACCCATTTTGGCGGTGGATGCGGATTCCAACGCAAATTTAAATGATGTATTGGGCGTAAAAACTTCAGGCACACTGGGGGATGCACGAGAGTCCATGAAAAAAGGGGAGGTTCCATCTGGAATGACCAAGGATGTCTTCATGTCCATGAAAATGCAGGAATCTGTTGTTGAAACAAGCAAATTTGACTTGATTGTCATGGGGCGTCCTGAAGGTGCTGGCTGTTATTGTGCTGCCAATACCTTACTCACCAATTTTCTAGATAAATTAACAGACAATTATCCTTTGATGATCATGGATAATGAAGCCGGTATGGAACATATCAGCCGATTAACAACACGAAATGTCGATGTCATGATTTTGGTCTCTGATGGTTCTGTTCGAGGTGTGACTGCCGCTGTTCGGATCAATGAACTGGCCAAAAGTCTTCATATTGGGATGGGAAAAAGTTTTATCATCATCAATCGCTCAATAAATGGTCCTTCAGATGCGATTCTCAATATCATTAAAGATGCGGGTATTACATATGCAGGACATTTACCAGCTGATGACAACATTTACGAATATGACATGGATGGCAAAGCAACCATCAATTTGCCCATGGACAATAGTTTTGTTCAGGCGGCGTTTGATATTTTTAGCAAACACTTAAATCCTTAAAAGATCTTTAGACTCTTAGTAGGAGGTTATTGTGAACAAAAAAAAAGTTTTTGGAATTTTTTGCATGTTCGCCATGCTTATTATGGAAAATGCTTTTGGAGACAATCTCATTTTAGTCGCTGATGAATGGTGTCCTTACAATTGTAATCCAAGGTCAGAACATAAGGGGTATATGGTGGACCTCGCCACTCAAATTTTGGGAGAAGCGGGGCATACAGTAATTTACAAAGCACTTAACTGGAGTCGATCTGTAATTAAATCAAGAGAAGGAAAATATCATGGAGTTATTGCAGCATCGAAATCAGAAGCGGCTGATTTTATTTTTACCAAGGAATCTTTAGGCCTGGTTAGCAATCATTACTGGGTAAAAAAGGGAGATCCCTGGCGATTCAATGGCATTAATTCCCTTAAAAAAAGATGGCTGGGAATTATTCAGGATTATGACTATGGAAAAGAGCTCAATAATTATATTAAAAAAAATAAAGCGACCTTTTCTGTTCAGGTCAGTACAGGTGATGATGCGCTTGATGTCATAATTAGAAAGTTGGAACATAGCCGAATCAATACGTTTAATGAAGATAAAAATGTTTTTCTATACAAGTTAAAAACACTTAATAAAACGAATTTGTTTGAGGATGCCGGTCATGATATGACCTCCCTGGACGAAAATTATATTTACATCGCATTTTCACCTTTTTATGTTAAAAAATCTTTCAAATATGCAAAAATCATGGATGAAGGTATCAAGCGATACAGACGTAATGGTAAATTACAGAAAATCCTGTCAACGTATGGTTTGACAGATTGGAAATAAGGAATCGTTCATAAGTATTCGGGTATAAAAAAGTATTCACCGAGTATGACAAAAAAATCGTCAAATAAAAAGAGTGTAACCCAAAGTGCAGGTCACACCGAAACCAGGCCTATGAACAAAACCAATGTAAGTGCGAAATAAATCATCAAGTATATCGGTACAAAATTGTTCATTCTGTTTTTTGAACCATGATTACACTGAAGAAGATGAAATAAAAAACACTTTAAATTCATCTTATTCATCTTCTTCAATGTAATCATGGTTCAAAAAACAGAATGAACAATTATTAAATGAGGAACTTATTTTCTGAGTTTTCTTTAACGATATTAATAAATTATGAAACATACATACCCAGGGAGTATTACATATGAATTTAAAAGAAACGATCCGAAGTATCCCCCATTGGCCAATTGAATCGGTGACATTTAGAGATGTCACCACTCTCATGCAAAATCCGGAGGCCTTTCATTATGCCTGCGATGTTTTGTATGATCGATATAAAGATCAAAAAATTGATAAAATTGTCGCAATAGATGCACGTGGATTTATCTTTGGCGGCGTATTGGCATATAAACTTAATGTTGGATTTGTACCTGTTCGTAAAAAGGGAAAGTTACCATCATCGACCATCCAGGCAGATTATACCCTGGAATATGGCGTCAATACAGTTGAAATGCATGATGACAGCATTTTAAAAGGCGAACGTATTGTCATTGTTGACGATTTGATTGCTACCGGCGGAACCATTGCTGCAGCAGTTAAATTGGTCGAACAACTTGGTGGTCATATTATTGAATGCGCTTTTGTTGTGGAATTGCCGGATCTTAAAGGTCGAGAAAAAATTTCAAAACACGCAGTTTTTTCTATGGTGGAATTCGAAGGAGAGTAATCTGAAAGCATCGACATCAACATAAAAAGAGAACGTTAATACATTGCAATCAAAACAAATCAAAGCCAATGCAATTCTATTGTTAACAGCACTAATTTGGGGGTTTACATTTGTGGCCCAACGAGCAAGTATGTTGCACGTTGGGCCTTATTTATTTAATGCCCTGAGATTTATGCTTGGCACTCTGTCTTTAATACCTGTGTATTTTGTTTTAAAAAATCGCATGACAAGGTTCCAGAACACGCCATTACGAACTACCATTCGATCTGGCGTATTTGCTGGATTTGCTATCTTTGCCGGTGCCTCTTTCCAACAAGTGGGCCTTGTCACCACAACAGCGGGTAAATCAGGCTTCATTACAGGATTATATGTCATTATCGTTCCATTCATTGGATTTTTTTTGGGAAGTTCTTCAGGATTGAATACCTGGATAGGCGCTGTCTTTTCAGCAGTTGGATTGTATTTTTTATGCATGACCGAATCGTTGGTCATTTCAATAGGAGATACATTGACCTTATTGTGTGCTGTGTGTTTTGCCATACATGTCATCATGATTTCAGCGTTTTCACAAAAAAACAATCCTATTTTGCTATCAATGGTTCAGTTTGCTGTCTGTAGCATTCTCAGTTTAATGTTTGCAGTGTGTATTGAACCGATTCAGATAGATGGGATCTTGCATGTCGGCCTTGCGATTTGTTTTTGTGGCTTTATTTCTGTCGGGATTGGCTATACATTACAGGTTGTGGGCCAGCTGGAAGCCCACCCCTCCCATGCCGCCATTATTTTGTGTCTTGAAGGTGTTTTTGCTGCCATCTGTGGATGGCTATTCTTAAATGAGCAAATGTCTTCCAGATCCATATTGGGTGGAGGATTGATGTTTCTTGGAATGATCATTTCTCATATCAATTTCAGCCGACAAGCTTCAAAGGAGAAATAGCTTTTTGCCAATGCAGGCCCAAGACCAAAGTCTGACGCTTCTTTATAGATTGTTTGCTGACCAAAGGGTGTAAAAAAAGTGTCAATATCCTGATCGCTTAGGAAAGATCTGAAAATAAGTTCCCCATTAAGGAAGGTTCTGAAAATGAGTTCATTCAGTTTTTTGAACCATGATTACACTGAAGAAGATGAATAAGATGAAATAAAGACACTTTAAATTCATCTTCTTCAGTGTAATCATGGTTCAAAAAAAGAATGAACTGTTGCCGATGTATATGCTTGATATTTAATTCTTGAACAGTTAATTGATTTGAGTGTAACCCAAATTGCAGGTCAAACCGAAAACAAGCCTATGGGCAAAACCAATGTAGGGGCGAACCTTATGTTCGCCCTCCGAACATCGAGTAATAAAAAATTGCCCGAAGGGCATTATGATCTATATCATTCCGCAAGGTAAAAAAATGTACATGAACGTCAAGCTAAATGAAAAAGATGTTTTTAGAATTGTTTGCGATATTTGTGCATCTGTCTTAAAAAATATCAGAGGGAATATTTATGATATCCCTCCAGTATCTGAATGGACTGTTCGCACCAAAATAACAAAAGATGGCTTTGAGGTTGACTCTTTGGAGTTAATTGCGATGGCAACCTGTGTCAATCAAATGTTTCATCTGTATGAAACAGGCATAGAGGAACATTTGTTGAGAAAATCATTGATTGGAGAATGGGTAGAGATTGTTCTGAAGTCATTGAATCAATATCATGAGAGGATTACATTTAAAACGTCAGGGAGTACAGGTACAGAAAAAGATATCAGCCATCAATGGGATGAACTCCTTCAAGAGGTACGTTTTTTTTCAAATTTGTTTCAAAATACAAAACGAATTGTTTCATTTGTCCCATGCCATCATATTTATGGATTTTTATTTACTGTTATTTTGCCCGGAATACTGAACGTTCCTGTTATTGATTATCGATCGCAATCCATTGGCAAAATTGTATCATCATTAAAGTCAGATGATTTATTGGTATCAATTCCCATTCAATGGCGGTATTTAAATGATTCAGTGGCATCTGATTTCCAGATAAATGTGCACAATGTTCAAGGGTTAACCTCCACAGCACCATGTGCACCAGAGTTAATTCAATCCCTCCGAAAAAAAGGGATTCAAACAATTACCGAAATTTTTGGGTCCAGTGAAACATCAGGCATTGGATATCGACAATCACCACATGCGCCTTATCGTTTACTTCCTTTTTTCAATTATTTCAATGACAAAGATCGTTTAGAAAAAAAATTACCCACTGGTGAAACGCGGATCATTAATGTGGTTGATCACTTTCAATGGGTAGATCAGCGTCGATTTAAGCCGATCAAGAGAAAGGATGGTTGCGTTCAAATTGCAGGGATGAATGTGCAACCAGAATATGTTGCACAGAAAATAAGTGAGCACCCAGATATCGATACTTGTTCGGTTCGCATGATGCGACCGGATGAGGGGGATCGATTAAAAGTGTTTATCGTTCCTAAAGACAATAACGTATCGCATGATAAACAAAATGAAATCATACAATGGATCAGGAAAACACTTGCATCAGTCGAACGTCCAACAGCATTCGTTTTTGGGAATTCGCTGCCTAGAAATGAAATGGGAAAATTAAAAGATTTCCATATTAAAAATTTTACTTGAATTAACACATAATATTTGTTAACAAAATATGTATTTTATTATTTTTTTTCAATTATAAGAGGGTAAGTATGAAAAATTCAAATCATTTAATCATTGGATGTTGCATCGTGCTTGTCGTACAGATTGCAACAATTTTTTTATTGCTTGGCAATGTGTCTGAGATGAGTGGGCTTTTAGAAAAAATGGCGTCATCTGATATAGATTTCACAGATATGATATCTGGAATATCTCAGACAAAAATGTTTATTTATCTGGAACTTTTTTCAATCATCATTTTATGTGTTTTGGCATACATGATGATCAACAAAAAATTGCTTATTACAACAGACAACCCCTATGATCGCCTGGAATATTTTTATGATCGTGCAGATAATGCCTTTGAAAAAACTGAAAATGTATCTAAAAAGATTCAGATTGTGTCATCAACATCTTCAGACTTAAACAACCTGATTACAAGCCTGGGTGGAATGGCACATGAAATATCATCAGTGTTTAAAGATCTGGTGACAAACGCTCAGAAAACATCAGACAATGCTGAAGATATGGCCCAATCTGGTGGTGAGATGTCAACCAAAGTTGAAAGGATTGCAGACTCTGTTGAGCAAATGAACGTTTCCCTTTCTCGTGTTGTTCAGAATACTGAAAAAGCCAGTTCCATTTCAAAAGATGCCAATGAACAGGCAAGAGAAATCAATAATAAAATGGAAGCGCTTGTTGAAACATCAAAGCAAATAGGAGATGTGGTTCAAATCATCAAAGAAATTGCGGATCAAACAAATCTACTATCATTAAATGCAACCATCGAGGCGGCTCGGGCAGGAGATGCAGGAAAAGGTTTTGCCATTGTTGCAGGTGAAGTTAAAGAGCTTGCCAGACAATCTGCGGACTCCTCAGACAAAATATCAGATCAGGTCAACAATATTCAAAGCAGTGTTGAAAAAACTGTGGACTCAATTAAAAAAATTATTTCCATAATTAATGAAATTGATGAAATTAACAATACAATCACTGAATCGGTTGAGGAACAAACAAGAATGTCAAGTGAAATTGTTTCAGTTATTGGCGAAACCGAGCAAGAAAGTCGATCAGTGGCTGAAAAAGCCCAGGAATCATCTGAGTTGGTTCGAAAAATTGCAGTATCCACTGATGAAGTTTCCAACACGGCGACAGAGCTAACCATGCATCTGGCAGATATGACAAGAAGTTCCGGTGATATTTCTCGCTCATCTCGCGAATCCATACAGGAGATGAAAGGAATTGTTTCCGAAGTTCAAAAAATTAGTCGGAAAACATCCAGTGATTCAATTATAAATCGATCCGGTACCACCTCATCAGATCAACAAGATTCAACTATGATGTCAATGGATAATGTCTCATTTGGCAGTACAGATATCGAAAGCTCACTCACCGACATGACCGATGATGACCTGGATCAACTGGCATTTGGTGTTGTCAAATTGGATGCTGGCGGTCGTGTAATCAGTTATAATGCAGCTGAAGGCGATATTGTGGGGCGAGATCCTAGAGCGATGAAAGGTAAAAACTTCTTTTCTGATATTGCTCCCTGTACCGACACCCCTGAATTTCGTGGTAAATTTGATGATGGTATTAAAAATAACAACCTCAATGTCATGTTTGATTATGAGTTTGATTATCAGATGGCACCAACTCGGGTTAAAATTCATATGAAAAAAGGAATGGTTCGCGGGGAATACTGGATTTTTGTGAAACGATTGTAAATGCTTGTAAATATCGGTAAGGGCGAACCCTCACTTCGCCCTTATGCTGTTAAATGTACCTAAAATAGTTGGTGAAGGATCATTTGTATCGGTTCCAAACCGGGGCAAATTGAAGGAAACAAATATGTCAATCAATATAAACACCCTGGCAGCCAATTTTGATGCCGGCGTAAGTAACTATGCACTTCATGAACTCAAAGAGATTTCTACAGCATTAAAGCCCGCGCAAGCTGCCAAATTTCCCCAACTGTTTCAACCGGAGCCTGGAGTGATTGTCAGGTTGGATTATCTTGCCAGGAAACTACACGTTTTAAATGGGGGGCGGCCATCAAAAATATTGGTTGATTTTGTGCATCGAAATTTAAGCGATGACAAATCAAATTCACAAAAGAAAAAAAAAAGACAATATCCCAATAACCAAAATGCAACAAAGTTATTTAATCGATATCGTCAGATAGCAGAGGAAGATGCCAGAAACATGGGACTTGAAGGAGATGATTTCAATCATTTTTTAGTGGCCGGTACCTGCGCTAAAAGTAGTGATACAGTTGCACGATTGTTTAATCGTAACTACCGACATACATATGATCTCCTAAAAATTCAAACTGAACAATTTGTTGCCAATCGCAGGTCTTTATTTTTAAATTATGCAAGTTTGTTGTCTGGTGCTGAACTCAGGTTGTTTATATCACTGGTTTCAAAAGCTTCGGATATGGTTGAAATTCTCATTCACATTATGGATCGTCTGGATGATAACACTCGATTGATCTTTTTACAGGAAACAATCAGACAAAAACCTGTTCATTTAATCCCCTTTTTGAGCATTGCTGAAGAAGCCATTAATGGAGAGTATCTGGATCAGCTCTTTGGAATCATGTCTGGTTTATCAGATGAAGACCTGAGCCGATTTTTGTCTGCAATCACCAAAACTCCGGACAGCAAAGCAATGATACGCATGATTCAGTTTCTTCAATCTCTTTCAGAAACAGAAAGGCCTCAGTTCTTATTTCTTGCACAAATTCCAGACAAATCCGATTTTTATTTATTGTTTAATGCGTTTGAAACCATTATTCAGCCGGAAATCAGATCTCGTGCTTTAGATATTGCATGCAAGTTACCAGACAATGATATTTTTAATTTTATGAAAGCATTGGCCCATTCTGAAAAAATAAGAGACTTGAGTATGTCGGGCATTGATCGTATGAAAAAAACTGAGGATATTTCGAATATTCTGTTTTTAGCTGCCTGGCATCCACAATATTTTGAAAAGGTCATTGCTTATGAAAGATCCCTTTCAAAAGAAAGTGTTCGATCCTCTTTCCTGGATATTGCAGTGAATGCAGACAATTTATTGAGTGATTTTTTGACATTGTATTCGAGCTTTAAACCTGACCAACGCCAATCCTTTTTAGACGCAGCTAATAAGAATATCAATATGTTGTATGAATTTTTTTCGCAGGTTGAAGAAAAAAAAGGCTATGACCGATTGCGGTTCATATCAAAATCCTCACAATAATACCATTTTCATTTTTTTATGAGGTGTGCATGATTTCTTATAACGTTCTCATCGCAGGGATTGTCATTCTGTTCGTCATAATCCTCATCATGTTTTTCTACATTATCAGGATTCGTCAAAAGTTAATCTTTCAAAAAAAAGAGATATCAAGTCTTCACAGCCTTGTGTATGAAAGTAAAGCTGAACTTTCCTTGACAAACGATCAAATGAAAATAGAACTCAGCGAGCGAAAAAAGCGTGTTGAAGCCTATCTTCAAATCAAAAATGAGCTTGCCGAAAGAAACAAAAGCCGCCTCAATTTTCTTAGAAATGTTGGCCATGAAATTCGAACACCCTTGAATGCAATCAATGGAATGCTCACGCTGGTCATGGAAACCCATCTGTCAGATGAACAACAGGAATATCTTGAAATTGCACGTCATCATTCACGAGATATGTTAACCTTTTTAAATGATATCAATGATTTTTCTGATATTAAACGCGGCGTATCTCTTCGGGTTGCGCATTTATCGTTTAGTATTGAAGAAGTATTGAAAAACCTTCATAGACAACTGGATCAGAAAGCAAAAAAGAAAAATATTGTGTTTGATTATACGATATCGGAAAATGTTCCTGCTTATATTTGCGGTGATCCCATCAAGTTAAGAAAAATTTTATTTAACCTGTGTGAAAATGCGATCAAATTTACCCAATCGGGAAGCGTTCATATTCATGTGGATACGATCATGGAATCTGATGATCGATTGACCCTGGAATTTCAAGTCATAGATACAGGCATTGGTATTTCAAAAAAAGTTGAAAATTTTCTATTTCAAGCAGTTTTTTGTCAGGCGGATACTTCCATGACTCGTTCAAATGAAGGCCTGGGCTTTGGTCTCGCTGTTACTAAGGAGCTGGTTAACTTGCTGGGCGGAAAAACGTCATTTCGGAGCGAAGAAAATAAGGGATCCACGTTCACATTTACTGCAGTTTTTGAAAAATGCCCACAAGAGACTGAAAAATCATGTGAAATTCAAGCCTCAAAAAATAGTTATAAAACATTTTCTTTTACTGATTTAAGAATTCTTCTGCTGGAGTCGCATCCCATCCGCAAAAAATTGATCACCAAGATTTTAACTCAAATTGGATGTCAGGTTGATACGGCCTGCGAGTTGACTGAAGCAATTGAAAAATATAAGGCTTCTGACTACCAGGCCATTTTGATTTCTTTTTCAAAGAAAAAAATGTCAGATATTGCATGGATGGCCGCATTTCAAAAAAGTGCTTTTGCAAAAATTCCTGTCATTGCACTCACCAGAAAACTTCCAAACAAAGACTTTCGCAAAAAACTTCAAACGTTTTCCATTGCAGAATGGCTTGAAATTCCAGTGAATGCAAGAGACTTGATTGATTGTATCGAGACAATCTGTCGATCTTCAAGCCAACCCCAAATAGAACACCAACTTCCAGCAAAACCAATAAATCATATTATTGATAAAGAACAAGCCATAAAGCACCTGGGAGATGAAAACGTTTTTAATGAAGTTTTAAAAGTGTTCATTGACGATTTACCAGATGTGATCGATCGTATTAAACAGGCGTTGGAGGAACAAAACTTTGATCAGATTTGTATGAATGCCCTTTCGCTAAAATCATCTGCCGCAACAATCATGGCTGGTGAAATCAAAAAAATTGCTTTTGATTTGGGTGTTGCTGGTAACGAAGAAAATCGTGAAGAAATCAGTCAATTACTATCGACCCTTGAAAAAGGTGCGGAGGACCTCACGCAAGCATATAGTCAATTAAACCAAAATGTTTAAGAAGCTCGAATCAGAACGTCATCATTTATATCGTCAGATTGCAGAGCAGTCAGTGGCGCGAGATAAGTAAGCTGTCATCCATATTTGGATATATCGTTGCAAATTATAAATTCATCGTATTCATTTTCTTCAGTGTCATCCTGATTCAAAAAACAGAATAAGCCTTTTGGTCCATATATGCTCAATATTGTATTTCAGTTCTTGGCAATAAGTTCATGGGGGCCTGATTTTTTTTACATACTCAGATAAGAGGAAAATTTTTAGTTGAATCCAATACTAAAAAAAATCAAACGATTAATATTAGATGATAAAGTAAAGTTTACTTTAAAAGCTGAGCTAGAGCTAGATGAAAACTTAGAAAAAAGAGATGTGTATGAATCTATTGAGCAAGCGCATAAATACTAATAATCCTATAATATCTTAATGTTAGAACCAAATCAAACTTGAATTTATATGTAAAACTTTACTGTTCACTAATTTTTTTATGTAGAAGTCGTGTTTTCCTGAAAAG
>Ga0272440_1001359_pt1 | contig 19992 bp, 11 predicted proteins | sample SSMMMBAug17_FD_192440 | JGI IMG/M metagenome (GOLD analysis project Ga0272440, IMG submission 192440) | Marine sediment archaeal communities from Little Sippewissett salt marsh, Falmouth, MA, United States - SSM-MMB-Aug17 | ecosystem: Environmental > Aquatic > Marine > Wetlands > Sediment ...
GAAAGAATTTGACCAAATGTAGGGGCGAACCTTGTGTTCGCCCTCGAACAAAAATTGAATACCAACAATTGTTCGATGGCGAACATAAGGTTCGCCCCTACGCTGGAAGTTGCAATAACTACATTTGATTTTAACCTGACGTCTATCCCCTTCTATCCCCTACACGGGACCACAATTAGAAAAATAATAAAAAAAATTAAACATTAAAAGTACTTACCAACTCACGTAATTGGTGAGCAATTTCTGCCAGATTGTTTGCAGAAATACTTACTTGTTTGATATTATTACTGCTTTCTGAAACAGACCTATCAACATACTGTACGTTAGACGACACTTCATTAGTACCAAAAGCTACTTCTGAAGAATTTTTTGACATATCAGCAAGGCCTTTTGCAACTTCCTCTATTAACATAGAAACTTGCTTAACTCCACTTGTGGCTTGTGAAACATTTGTTGCAATTTCATTTGTCACGCCTGTTTGTTCATCAACCGAAGATGAAATAAGAGTAACAGATTCATTAATATTATTAATTACTTCAGTCACTTTTTCTATTGAATTAATTGCTTCGATTGTGTTAGTCTGAACACCTTCAATTCGTTTTGAAATGTTTTCAGCAGCTTGAGCGCTTTGATTTGCAAGTTTTTTTATTTCATTTGCAACAACAGCAAATCCTCTTCCAGCATCTCCTGCAGAAGCTGCTTCTATAGTAGCATTTAAGGCCAGAAGGTTTGTCTGATCAGCAATTCGTTTTATCACTTCAGTAACTTCACCAATTTCTTTTGCAGCTTCTCCCAGCGTGTTCATAACATTAGTTGCTTCATTTGCCATTGATGTAGCATTTATAGAAATTTGAGAACCTTTTTTGGCAGCCTTTCCAATTTCACTTATAGACATACTTGATTCTTCAACTGCTGCTGCAACACTGCCCATATTTTCAGACATCTGTCCTGTAGTACTGGATACTTCATTTGCACTTACACTAATTTCTTCGGTAGAAGAAGCCATAGAACTAATATTGCTTGACATTTCCTCAACAGCTGCTGCGACAGAGGTAGTTTTTGCTGACATTTGCTCAGAGTTGTCTGATAATGATGAGGATATCGTAGAGAGTTCTTCTGAAGAACTTGCAACATTTTCAGCATAATCTTTTACTGTTTTAATAATTTGAGAAAGGTCAGATAAAGTAGTGTTTAAGGCTTCTGCTATTGTTTGAAAGTTTTTATTTGCATCTATTGTATCATTGTCTGCAACATTAACTCTATATTGCTGAGTAATATCCCCCCTTGACACCTTTTCCAACATGGATGTAAGGTTAGCTACTTCTTGTTCCTGGTAAGATTTTACTTTTGCTATTTTTTGAACAGTTGTATTTAAGGCAGTTGAAATGTTTGAAAAATATTTATGAACATCAACTGTATCTTGATCAGCTTTTGCTGGGATATAAACCTGGTTCATATCACCATTTGCTATTTTTTGTAGCATGGAAGAAAGATTATCTACTTCTTCCATTTGATAGTCATTAACCTTTTCAATTTTACTGATTGTTAGATTCAAAGCTTTAGAAATGTTCGTAAAATTATTGTAAACCAAATCGGATACATCTTTGTTTTCTGATGGAGTATATCTTAAGGAAAGGTCTCCTTCAGCAACGTTGAGTAAAACAGATGATAGTTTATCCACTTCAATTTCCTGATATTTTTTAGATCGTCTTATGTCTGTTTGATCAATAATAAATTCAAAAGCACCAATAACAGAACCATCAGCCGATTTTAATGGTAATCCATAGTAATCTATCTCTAATTTTTTATTTAATATCTGAACACTTGTTTCACGAGAGACTCTTTGACCGGTATTCATTGCTTTAGAGCATGCACAGTTAGAAGTCTGACAATCGTTTGCCTTGAGAATTTCGTAGCATTTCTTGTTAGAAATATCATTTTGAGAAATTCCAAGCAACTTAGATGCTTCAGTGTTCATGAAAATAATATCGTATTCTTTATTGATAACAAGTATTGGAATGACAACAGAGTTTATAATTCCCATTAAAACATCTGCAATATTGTTTGCTCCTATTATCAACTCTTTGTAAGAACCTTCAAATTTTTTAGCATCACCTCTATATGATAGTTTTCCATACCCAATATTATTTACAACAGAATTAAACTCATTTAAAACATTTTCAAGAACACCAGCAACCTGGTCCAAACATTTTGCCACGCTTTCTTCATTATTATTATTAGTAGTAGTAAGCCTTTCAGTAATATCCCCTTGTGCAATTTTCTTTGCTGAATTTGCAAGCTCAGATGGATCACAACCCAATTGATTTAAAACAGTTTTAGTAATAAAAAGGCTTAAAAATATACCCATGATAACAGATGTAACGATGCATAAAATTATAACTATATCAGTTCTGGAAACTACTTTATTACTTGAATCCTGGCGTTTTTTCATAAGTAATTTTTCTTCAGTGTTAAAGTCGTGAACAAGTTTTCGAAATGTATCAAAGTATTTTTTTCCACGTGCTTCTCCTACCAGGTCTGCCATATCATCCATTGTTTTTGAATGGCCGATTTCGGCTCTTAGTTGTTTCAATGGCAATACATAATCCTTTTCCCAGGTCAATATAGTTTTTTCGATTTCTTTTAAAAGGCTAACCTGCTCAGGATTATCACTGACAGTAGTTTGTAATTTTTTTATCAATTCAAAAAAAATATTACTGCCTTCATTATATGGGGTTAAAAAAGAATCTTTTCCTGAAAGTAAATAACCTCTAAAACCTGTTTGCATATCTACTGCTGATGAATATATTGCATATGCCTGTTTTATTACTTTATTTGTATGATCAACCCACTTTCTATCTTCTTTTATAGCTTGAAAATTTGCATTTATTTTATTCAAAGAATTCGTGAGATTATTTTTAGCATTGGCATTTATTAGCTTTTTTATTTTTAAAATATTTTTTTCATAAACAGCTTCAGTTAATTTAATCTTTTTTTCACGCTCTTGTATTAATTTTTTTTCTTTTTGAATGAATAAGTCAATTTGTTTTCGGAATCTATCAAAGCATTTTTTTTCTGTTCCTTCTCCAACTAATTTTCCAATATCATTCATTGATTTAGCATTACCAACTTGTGTCCTTAGTTTGATAGCAGGTTCAGTAACATTTTTTTGCCAGGCTTTAAGCGTTGCTCTCATTTCTTCAAGTCGTCTTACTTGCTCTGAATGATGACTAACAGAATTTTGCAAAGATGATATGCCTTCATAAACCTTTTTCTCGCCATTTTCATATGGATCAAGAAATTCTTTTTTGCCGGCAAGGAGATATCCTCTCATCCCTGTTTCCATGTCTACAGCAAATGATAAAACTTCAATAGTATCTTCTATTACTTCGTGCGTAAAAAAAACCCATTCGTTTGTTTTTACTATAGAGTCAATTGAGACAATACTCATGATACCAGTAAATAATAGAAAAACAAGAGGGCATAGGCCTCCGATCAAAACTTTTGATCTTAATGTCAAATTTTTAAACCACATAATAATTTCCCTTTTTATTTTATTGTTTTATGCATTATGTATTGAATTATAATAATTCTAATTTAGTAGCCTTTTATAAATATTTTTAGCATCTAATAATACAAGTAAGTTATTATCTAACTTACAAACACCTTCAATTAGATCCTTTTCCATTGTTTTTTTTTCAAATTTTTCATTATAAATATCCTCTTCATTTTTTTTATCTTCAATTTCTGACTCGTCAATAATAAAGACATCTCCTATTTTATCTACAAGAAAACCAAAAGAGTCTCCTACATTATCTTTTAACAATACAACACGAGACATTTCATCAATTTCTTTCCTATCAAATCCCATAATTATCCTAAGATCAATTACTAAATTGATATGACCACGTATATTAACATATCCTCTGATTTCTTTTGGAGAATGAAAAATAGGTGTTAATGTGACTCCAGAATTTATTTCTTTAACCTGGAGGATATCAACGCCATAGTGATGTTTTCCTATCCAGAATGTACAAAATTGTTTTAGAAAAACATTTGATTTTGTTATTTGATTAAAAGTATCACCTACTTGATAGGAATACATTTCTTGTTCACGAATACTTAAAAGAGTTGACATTTCTGACAAAAGAGATTCTCTGTCAATTTTGACATGATATGCATTAAATCCTGCTTCACGTGATTTAATTCTATCAGCTTCTGTATTTAATGACGTAACAGCAATTGATGGTAGATTATCATATTCTTGCCTTTTGCGCACAGCTTTCATAAATTCCCAACCATTCATTTCGGGCATCTCAATATCTGATATAATAATATCAAAATTATATTCATTCAAAAGCTTAATAGCTTCTTTTCCATTCATTGCAGATGTTACTTTATAGTTATCAGATTCAAGATACCTTCTTTCTAATTGTTGTAAAAACTTAGAATCTTCAACTAAAAGTACGCGCCTGCTTTTTTCAGGAGGTGGTGTTTTCAATCGTCTGTCTTCAAACCAATTAGGTTCAGAAATTTCAATAATTCGAAAAATATCAATAAATAGTGTAATTCTCTCTTGAATAATCGCTGTTCCAAGTAACCCATCTCGCTGTAAGGCATCAACATTTAATGTTTTAGGTACAGATTTGATATCTTCGACATTTGATAAAAGAATTCCAAAAGGTCGCTTAATATGTTTGGGTAATAATAAAGACATATCATCATTCATGATACATGGTGAAACATTTAAGACATTGTCCAATCTTAAAACTTGTGTTTCAATTCCATCAATAACTATATATTCTTTTTCTCCAATTTTTTCAATTTGAGAGAGTTTGATACGTTCAATTCTTTTTATTAAAGTAAGTGGAACAGCAAATAATTCATCTGGACCACTTTTAAACAATAAGGCTGATTGGATTTCATTTTTTATTTCAGAAGAAAGTAAATCTTTTTCGAGATATTGTAAATATTCACTAGTTGAAAGTCCTGCATGTCTTGATATACCTTCAATATCTAGAATCAATGCAACCATGCCATCTCCAAGGACAGTCGCGCCAGAATATATATCTATTTTTTTTGTAACAGTATGCATAGGTTTAACGACAATTTCTTCCATTCCATGAACTTTGTCTACAATAAGTCCAAAATGTCTGCTACCTACTTTGACAACAACAATGTCTAATTTTTTTTCTTTTAATTTGTGTTCATTGTTTTGAATTGAGCAATATTGTTTTGTAATTTGTGCTCGAGTTTGATCTGTAAACTTGTCAGGCCTTTTGAGAATTTCATTTAATCTGATCAATGGCAATAATTTACCTCGTAACCTGTAAACTTCGCGATTACCAGCAGTTTCAATTTTTTTGTAAATGTCATCATCATAAAGAGATACAAGCTCTTCAAGGTTGATTTGCGGAATAGCATAACGCATGTTATCTATATCAACAATAAGACTTGGAATAATTGCAAGAGTAAGAGGAAGTCTGAGGTGAATTGTTGTTCCTTCATGTAATGAAGAGTTAAGCTCTAAAGAACCACCAAATTGTTCTATGGATGTCTTAACAACATCCATCCCAACACCTCTTCCAGAAACATTGCTTACCTTAGTTGAAGTAGAAAAACCTGGAAGCATGATAAATGATAAAATTTCTTTATCATTCATGTCTGATAACTCTGTCTCTGTTTTTAATCCCGTCTCTATTACTTTTTTCTTAATTATATCTGGATCAATTCCTCTGCCATCGTCTGTTATAGTAATATTGATTTGACCTGCTTCGTGGTAGGCTTGAATTGAAATAGTTCCTTTATCAGATTTTCCTTTTTTTACTCTTTCATCTGGGCGTTCAATACCATGATCACAACAATTTCGAATCAAATGAGTAAGAGGATCTGAAAGTGTTTCTAAGATTGATTTATCAAGTTCAACTTCGTTTCCAAAAGTGATAATATCAATTTTTTTATAAAGCTTTTTTGATAAGTCACGAACAATTCTTGGTAATTTTCCAAGCAAAGACCCAATTGGTTGCATACGAGTACGCATAATTGTTTCCTGAAGTTCAGATGTAACAAGATCTAAATCTTCAACAGAAACAGCTTCAACATTATCAATAGAAACAAGTTGTCTGTTCCTGACAAGTACAAGTTCACCAACTAATGTCATTAACTGGTCTAAAATTTGAACATCAACGCGAATTGTTTCTGTATGCCCACCCATTAATTTTAGGAGATCTGGAGCAGACGTTTCATTTTTTAATACTTGAGATTCTGGTTCTGTTTTGTTTATAGGTTTAAGTTCAATTTCTTCTTCCTCAACTTGAACAGGTACTATTCCATTTTCTATTTTTTGGGAAATTGCAATTTCAGTATCTTTACTTGTATTTTCATCATTCTGTTTTTCGATTTTTAAGGAATCTTGGTCAGTTTCAGGGTGGTCATCAGATATTATTTCTTCTTCATTCAAGTGTTTTATATCATAATCTTCTTTTTCAGTTTCTACTATTATTTTTTCATTTTTAGAATCTCTTTCTTCATCTGATTTTTCATGTTTTTGTGTAAGCTGTATTACATTTTTTTCTTCAAGATCCATTGATAAAAGGATCATTGTTTTTTCTAGTAGAGTTGAATATAACACATTATAGATTAAAGGTTCACTCCTTAAATCCTGAATTAATATCTCTGCCTTTGTATCAATATTTGCATCAATAATATTTCCCATTTTTTTTAATTTATTGATAAGGAAGGTGGTCATTTTTTTATTTTCATATAGGTTAAACCTGAGAATGTATAAGTCATGGTTATGTGAAATATTTTTAATTGTTGATTCATTTATATTAAATCCGAATTTTTGATTTAAAGAGTTTATCTTGTCTTTTTCTATTAAATTTTTATTTGTGAAATTATTTTTTACCTCATTTTCTTTTTTTTCTTTATTTGTTATTTTATTTCCTTTATTATCTGATACTTCATTAGTTTTAATTTTTTTTTCAATATTCTTTAAATCTTTTGAATTAGTAAGGTTTACAATATTATCCTTAACATTTTCAATATCAATACTCTCACTTTTTTCAATGTCTTTTACCATATTATTCAGCAAGTCAACTCCATCAAGTAGACTATCAATATATATACTTTCAGGTTTAATCTCTCCATTTCTCATCTTTTGGAGCAATGTTTCCATTACATGAGAAAGTTCATTAATTTTATCAAGTTGCATGAAACCAGAGGATCCTTTTATGGAATGTATAGCTCTAAATAGATTATCTATTCTTTCTTTATTATCTCCCTCTGTTTCTTTTTCAAGAACAAGTAGTTCTTTTTCAATAGTTTCTAAGTGATCATTTGCTTCTGCAAGAAACAAATCAAACATTTCTTGTTCTTTACCCATAAAAGGCTCCTCAATTAATTACAAAGATTTGGATGTGAAGAATTTTTTTCATGTTCAATTATATCAAGAAATTCATCATAAGCATTAAGAACTTCTTTCATACATGAAGATGCTTTTTTCCATTTTTTTTCATTTGCAAGTTTTTCCATTTTTGTAGATGCAACTTCTAATTTTTTAACAAAAAGTGTTGCTGCGGTTGACTTTAATGTATGTGCTGAAATTTCTATCTGTTCATATTCTTTTTCTTTAAATGCATTTTTTAATTTTTCAATTAGCCTGGGCGTATCTTCTAAAAATAATTCAAAAATACTGGAAAAAAGATCAGTGTCGCCATCAAGGCTTCTAATTGCTGATTTTTTATCAAAAATTTGTTCATAACGTTTTTTTCTTAATTCTTCTTTTTTATTCTCTTCTGGATCTTTATGAGAATCATTGTTTTTTTTATTAGCTTTTTCCTCTGAGCATTCAGGTGGATTCTCATTACAATCATTGTATTCTTTACACACATTGCAATCTTCAGTTAATCTTTTGGGGGCAATATGTTTTTTTAGAGTTTTAATAACAATATCAATTTTTACGGGCTTTGAAATAAAATCATTCATACCAGCTTCAAAACATTGAGTTTTACAATCATCGTTTGTATTCGCAGTCATTGCTATTATTGGGATATCCTTTAATTTTAGTTCCTGTCTGATTTTTTTAGTAGCATCAGTACCATTAAGTTTGGGCATTTGCATGTCCATAAAAATAGCATGATAGTTAGTCTTTTTAACAGCTTCAATAGCTTCTAATCCATTTTTTACAAGATCTAAATGAAGTTTGTTTTTTGCAAAAACCATTTTGGCAAGCTGTTGATTGACAAAATTATCTTCAGCCATTAACAACTTACAAGCTTTTTTCCAATTATCATTTTCAAAAATTTTATTAAAATCATTATCTTCCTCTTTGCATTCAGGCCTGTCAGAATTAGGTATATTATCCTGATTTTTTTTATTTGCAATTTTTTGATCTTCTTTTAATCTATTTTCAACTTGTGGAAATAAAATTTTAAAGCATGTCCCTTTGTTAACTTCACTTGTTACTTCAATTTTTCCTTCATGCCTATCAACCATCTCTTTAACTATAGACATTCCAAGACCAGTACCTTTTTCTCCTTTTGTTCCGCTTTGAGATGTTTTTGTAAATTTATCAAACAAAAAAGGGATCTGATCTTCTGGAATTCCAATTCCACTATCTTTTACAGAAATTGAGAGTTCTTTTGAAGGTTCAGTTGTTACTGCAATATCAATTTTACCGCCTTCAGGTGTAAACTTAATTGCATTTGATAATAGGTTGTTAATAACTCTTTTTAAACCATTTTTATTACAATAAATAACACCATTTATAGAAGTATCCTTAAAGGTAAGATCTATATTCTTTTGAGCTGCATGATGTGTAAGTGCGCTAATACAGGTTTGTACTAAACTAACAGCAAGTATAGGTTCCATTGCCATCTGAGATTTATCAGATTGAATTTTTGATAGATCAAGGATGTCATTAACCAAACTCATTAAAAAATTACCTGATTCTTTAATATGACCCAGATGTTCCTTATCTTCAGTCTGGATATATTTTTTATCCATCAATAAATCTGTAAAGCCAATAATTCCATTTAAAGGAGTTCGTAAGTCATGAGAACATACTGCTAAAAGGTCATCTTTCATTTGATTTAAACCTTTTAGTTTGTTTATTGAATCTCGGAGTCTTCTGTTTAGGTGTGTTCTTTCTAATTGTACAGATAAGCGTGCAAGCAATTCTTCTTTTACAAAAGGTTTTATAAGATAATCTGTGGCTCCTGCTTTAAATAAACGCAACAATTCAGCATGATCAGACATGGCAGTTATTATAACGATTGGAAGATCGACCAATTCCAATTCTTTTCTGATTTTCTTGCAAAGATCCTCTCCTGTGAGACGTGGCATAAAAAAGTCAGAAATTACAAGATCAATATCAGCCATCCTATTGCACATGGTTTCATAAGCATACATTCCATCTGTTGCTTCTATAACAGTCAGTCCTTCCCTATGTAAAACATCTGAAATAATTTTTCTTGCAGTGTTATTATCATCTGCAACTAATGCTGTCATACCTCGAAGACGGTTTTCAGGTTTCAATATTGTATTTACAGCAGATAGTATATCTCCACTTGCAAATGGCTTTGAAATAAAATCCGATGCACCAAGGGTAAAACCTTTTTTGCGATCTTCAAGAGTATCTTTACCAGTTATAAATATTACTGGTGGTCGTTTGGAATTATTTGTATACCTTTTTTCTTGAAGTTTTTTACAAGTTTCAAAGCCATTTAAACCGGGCATTTCAATGTCTAGTGTAATAAGGTCTGGTTTAGAAACCATATCAGCATGAACAATTGCTTCAAAACCATCCTCAGCTTCATCTACAATGTAACCCCCTGCTTCTAATTCTTTTCTGATTATTTTCCGTACCATTGGACTATCATCTACGATAAGTATTTTCATTTCTTGTGTTTTCATAGTTTCATCCTTATTGTTTATTAGCCTTTCGGCGTTTGTTCCACCTCATTAAGATTAATAAAAAGAATTATTTATGTACGGAATAAATATTATAAATGGGCAGACATAATATATTGTAAAAATTAAGAATATTATTTTAATTTAAACCAATACCTAATCACAAAGGCACTTGTCAAGAATTGCCATAAAGGCAAAAAATAAATTTTGTGAAATATATTTTATAATATGCATTTATATTTCTTTTTTCTTTTCTTATGAATACGTTGATGTTTTTTTTACAAATATTAGTTACAAAAACAGACAATATATAAAATTAAGAATATTTAAATTTTTTTGATTAATAACATTAAAAAAATAATTTTTTTTTTTATGATGACCGTTCATTGATTAGAAGTTATTTGTTTTAAATTCGCTTGAAATAAAATATATGAAAACTTAAAAGAAGTAAAGACAATGTATTCTCTCAAAAAAACGATGTATTTCAAAAAAAATTTAATCATAATGTGAATATTTAAATAGGTGGGTGTATTCTTTTGATTAGAAAAGTTATCATTGACAAACCAATAAATAATTTGTTATGTTAACTGTTTTAATCAGATTTAATGAAACTAAATTATGAGGGGTATATGAAAAAACCTTTTGATTGGTCGGATGACCCTGCACCATGGGCATTTCCTGTTGCTCGCCCAGGTTTACCTTTTATATATACATCGGCTTTTTTATCATTAATTTTTGCGATTTTGGGAATGGCCTGTCTTACTATAATTCTGTTGTTGGTTACCCTTTGTATAACTTTATTTTTTCGTGATCCAGATAGACCTGTTCCACAACAAGAAAATGCAGTGATATCTCCAGCTGATGGTAAAATAATTTTTGCAGAAACAGTTAATAATTCACCATATTTTGATAGTTCTTGCATAAAAATAAGTATTTTTATGACAGTCTTTAATGTGCATGTTAATCGCTTGCCTTGTAGTGGTAAAGTAGAGGATGTTATATATTATCCAGGAAAATTTGTTTCTGCAAATTTGGATAAAGCTTCCAAGGACAATGAAAGAAATGCCGTTATTATTAAACTTGAAAGTGGCCAATCTATGGCTGTTGTTCAGGTTGCAGGATTGATTGCCAGGCGTATTATTTGTCAGATTCACAAAGGAGACATTGTTCAAAAAGGACAAAAATATGGCATGATTTGTTTTGGTTCCAGGTTGGACGTCTTTTTACCTCAGGATACAGACATAAGCGTAAAGATTGGTGATCGTGTCCAATCAGGTTCTTCGATTCTTGGGTTTCTTGCGTAAAAAATTATAATTTGTAATAATTTTTATGAATGCTTCTTGGTTTCAATCTATTAAATGCCCGAATCTAAACTTATGTTTAAATCTGAGTTTGTTTTTTATATTTCCAAAAAGATAATAAGCAAGGCAGATTAAAAATCTGTCATATATAAAATTAATTATAGCAACTAAATATTCAATGCAGTTGCAAAGTAGAGGTATTTTATGGCATCACTGTATAAAATAGCAGTTATTCCAGGCGATGGCACTGGGCCCGAAGTTGTGGCCGAGGGGGTCAAAGTTGTAAAAAGTGTGGCTGAAAAATGTGATTTTCAATGTGAATTTGAATATTTTCCCAATGGTGGAGATCATTACAAAGCCACAGGAGAGATAATTTCAGATGAAACAATTCAAAAATTATCTACTTTTGATACTATTTATCTTGGAGCAATAGGACATCCAGATGTGCAGCCAGGAATTCTTGAAAAAGGAATTTTACTGAATTTAAGGTTTAAATTAGATCAATATATTAATTTGAGACCAGTAAAATTGTATGAAGGCGTTGATACACCAATAAAAAATAAAGGACCTGAAGAAATAGACTTTGTAGTTGTTCGTGAGAATACTGAAGGTTTATATGCTGGAGCAGGAGGGATTTTAAAAAAAGGTACTCCTGATGAAGTAGCTGTACAGGAATCCATAAATACAAGAAAAGGTGTTGAACGTTGTATCAGATATGCTTTTGAGTATTGCAAACAACGAAATAAAAAGAAAAAATTAACTCTTTGCGGTAAAACAAATGTTTTAACCTTTGCTTTTGACTTATGGGAACGTACGTTTAATGAAGTAGCGAAAGAATATCCAGATATTGAAACCGATTACGCACATGTTGATGCAATATGTATGTGGATGGTGAAAAATCCAGAATGGTTTGATGTAATTGTTACAGATAATATGTTTGGTGACATAATCACTGACCTGGCTGCTATGATTCAAGGTGGTATGGGCATTGCTGCTGGTGGCAATATTAATCCAGAAGGTGTGTCAATGTTTGAACCAATTGGTGGGTCAGCACCAAAATATACAGGTAAACAAGTAATCAATCCTATAGCAGCTATTTCAGCTGCCCAACTTATGCTTGAAACTTTGGGGCAAAAGCAAGCTGCAAGCTATATTGAATTAGCCGTAATGGATGTAATTAAAAATGATCTCAAAGATCTTGCAGCAGGAAAAATGGGATACTCTACTTCTGAAGTAGGTGATTTAATCGTTGACAAAATAAATAAAGCTTAAGACCAAAAGAGGTGTAAAAATGAGTGAAAAACAAGTCAATGTTGCTATTGCAGGTGCAACAGGTGCTGTTGGCAATCAGATGATTCAATGTTTGGAAGAACAAAATTTTCCAATGAAAAGTTTGAAATTATTGGCTTCTCAACGTTCTGTAGGTAGAAAAATTCGTTTTAAAGGAGATGATCTTACTGTAGAATTGTTGACAAAAGATTCATTTAAAGGTGTTGACGTTGCAATTTTTTCAGCTGGTGGCACCCCAAGTAAAACATTTGCCCCAGCAGCAGCAGAAGCTGGTTGCGTGGTTGTTGATAATTCCAGTGCCTGGAGAATGGATCCTGATATTCCATTGGTTGTACCAGAAGCTAATCCTCATGCAATAGCTGATTACAAAAAGAAAGGGATTATTGCTAATCCAAATTGTTCAACCATTCAAATGATTGTACCACTTGTTGTATTACATCGAGAGTATGGAATAAAAAGAATTGTTGTATCTACATATCAGGCAGTTTCAGGAACAGGAAAAAAAGCTATTGATGAGCTTCATGATCAAACACGCGCAATTTTAAATTTTCTCAAATATGATGCACAAGTGTATCCTCATCAAATATCATTCAACTGTTTACCACACATTGATGTTTTTCTTGATAATGGATACACAAAAGAAGAAATGAAAATGGTCAATGAGACGAGAAAAATTCTTGAAGATGATAGTATTGGAGTAACTGCTACTACTGTTAGAGTTCCTGTCTTTTATGGCCATTCAGAATCAGTAAATGTTGAAACTAAAAAACCTATTTCTGCATCAGAATATAGGGAGTTGTTAAAATCTCAACCAGGTGTAAAAGTTGTAGATGACCCATCAAAAAATGAATATCCACTTGCCACCGATGTTGCAGGACAAGATTTAACTGTAGTTGGGCGCATTAGAGATGATGAATCCATTGAAAATGGAATTAATATGTGGATTGTTGCAGACAATATCAGAAAAGGTGCAGCAACAAATGCTGTACAAATAGCTGAAATACTGGTAAAAGATTATTTGTAAACAATAGTTGATCAACATTAATTAAAAGATGAATGATATCGTAAGAATATACTTTATCTTTCTATTAAAAAGGAGAAGAGATTTTTGGATCGAATACCCATAACACCAACAGGATATGATACATTAAAAAAGGAGCTCGAACAGCTTAAAAGTGTTGAACGGCCTCAAAATATTCAAGCAATAGAAGACGCTCGTGCTCATGGTGACTTATCTGAAAATGCTGAATTTGATGCTGCTAAAGACCGTCAAGCCTTTATTGAAACTCGAATTCAAGAACTGGAATATAAACTAGGAAATGCAGATATTATTGATCCAGATACAATAGAAGTTGGTGACAAAGCTGTTTTTGGATGTACTGTTTTGCTTGAAAATATTGATACTGGAGAAAAGGTTAAATATCAAATTGTTGGACCCGAAGAATCAGATATTCAGGCAGGGAGAATCTCATTTTCATCACCACTTGGCAAGGCTATGATAGGAAAAGAAATAGGAACTGAAATCAATATTAATGTCCCAGGTGGAAAAAGAACTTATGAAATTGTGGAGCTTATGTAAGCTTGCTAAAGAAAACAATAGTTTGAGCTAAATATTAAGCTTAAATTAAGGAGGATATTTTGGCACGGATTACCATTGAAGATTGTATGAAACGAATTCCAAATCGTTTTGCTCTGGTTCACCTGGCGGCTAAACGTGTACGACAAACACGTGAAGGGGCACCACTCTTGGTGCCTAAAACAAAAAATGAAGAAGTTGTCAATGCATTACGTGAAATTGCAGCAGACAAAATTTATATTAACGATGATGAACTCCCAGGAATCGAAGTCTACCATGACTATTGATCCATGTTAATTATTAATGTCCTCTAATTCACCATTTTCAAATTCTATAGCAAAGCGGATTAATCGTAGTTTTGGAAAAGCTATTCATAAATACAATATGATATCCAATGGCGATAGAATAGCCGTTGGAGTCTCAGGAGGATGTGATAGTCTGACACTATTATGGTTCTTAATTCATAGACTCCCAGTGATTCCCATTCAATATGAAATTTTATGTATACATATTGACCCGGGGTTTGATGATGGGTTTGCACCTCTATTAAAAGAATATGCACAAGATTTAGGAGTTACCTTGTGTATTGACTATACTGATTTTGGCATCATTGCTCATGGCCCTGAAAACAGAGAAAATCCATGTTTTTTATGTGCTCGTTTAAGACGAAAACGCATATTTGAGATTGCAGAACAACATGGTTGTAATAAAATAGCCTTAGGACACAATAAGGACGATCTTATCGAAACCTTATTTATTAATATGTTTTATTCTGGTGAAATCAGCAGTATGATGCCATTACAGTCATTATTTCAAGGAAAATTGACAGTGATTCGACCTCTTGCCTATACTGAATCTGATAACATTCGACGTTTTGTCAAATCATTTAAATTACCTGAATTTATAAATCCATGTCCTTCATCTATTTTATCTCGTAGAACTGAAATCCGTGATATGCTATCAAAAATGTATCGAAATAATAATAAAATAAAAGGCAACCTGTTTCGTGCTATGCATAATGTTAAACCGGAATATCTCTTGCCCTCCTTAGGAAAAAAAAATGAAAGATGTTCAAAGTGAACTTGATAATCGCAATATACCTATCAATAAGGTAGGTATTAAAGATTTAAGATACCCTCTTACTGTTTTGGATCGACAAAAGTCAGTACAACAAACTGTTGCAACTATTAACATGTATGTAGATCTTCCTCATCAATATAAAGGAACTCATATGAGCAGATTTGTTGAAATGCTACATGTTTTGCAACCAGAAATTTCAGTTAAAAGAGTAGAAAAAATCCTGGATACAATGATGGAAAATCTTAAAGCTGATTCTGCGCATATTGAAATTAGTTTTCCATATTTCATTGAAAAAAAAGCTCCTGTGAGTGCTATTAGAGGATTCATGGACTATGATTGTAAATTTATTGGATCTACATACAAAAATGGAGAAACAGATATTATATCTGAAATTCATGTCCCTATAACATCAGTCTGTCCATGCTCAAAAGAAATAAGTGAATATGGTGCTCATAATCAAAGGGGTGAAGTCTCATTATCAATCCGATTTAATAAATTTATATGGATTGAAGATTTAATTGAGTTAGTTGAGAAATGTGCGTCTTGTGATGTTTATTCTGTTTTAAAACGAGTTGATGAAAAATATGTCACAGAATATGCATATCAAAATCCAAAATTTGTTGAAGATATTGTCAGAGATATTGCCCTTGAATTAAAAAAGAATGAAGATATAAGTTGGTTTTCTGTAAGTGCTGAAAATTTTGAATCTATTCATCATCATAGTGCATATGCCCAAATTACAAGTAATGGCAAGCATTCTTCACGGAAATGACTTTTTATATATGAACAATTATGTTTTTTTTAAATAATTATAAATTTTAAAATGAAGGGAGACATTACTTATGTCTTCAAAAAAAATTAAAATTCTTACAATTGATGATGAATATATCATCCGTGAAACAATATCTGACTATTTAGAAGATAAAGGATATGATATTGTTGAAGCTGAAAATGGACGTATTGGAATTGAAGTATTTAAAGCAGAAAAACCTGACCTTGTTCTTGTTGATTTGAGAATGCCAGAAATGGATGGTTTGGAGGTTTTATCTGAATTACGTAATGAATCTCCTCAAACACCAGTTATTATGGTGTCAGGAACAGGTATTCTTCACGATGCTATTGAAGCTATTAGAAAAGGTGCGTGGGATTATGTCAGTAAACCAATTCAGGACATGGCTGTTTTAGACTATGCTGTTAAAAAATCTCTTGAAAGAGCACTATTAATACGAGAAAATGAAACATACAAAGAAGGTCTTGAGGAAAAAGTTAGACAAAGAACAAGAGACTTAGAAAAAAGTAATGCCCAACTTAGATCGACACTTGAAGACATTGTAGAATCATTTTCTATTTTAACTGAAAAAAGAGATCCTTATACATCAGGACATCAAAAACGTGTATCTGTTTTAGCGGTTTTGATTGCTCAAGAAATGGATTTCTCTACTGAACATGTTATTGCTATTCGTTTTGCCAGTCAGTTGCATGATATTGGAAAAATTTATGTGCCTGCAGAATTTCTATCTAAACCAACTCGGCTTGAAGAAGAAGAAATGGCTGTGATAAGAAAACATTCATCAATAGGATTTGATATTTTAAAGAATATTCAGTTTCCATGGCCCATTGCTGATGCAGTTCATCAACATCATGAAAGACTTGATGGATCAGGTTATCCGCTTGGATTAAAGGATGATGATATACTTTTAGATGCAAAAATAATTGCTATTGCGGATGTTGTGGAAGCAATGTCTTCTCATCGTCCTTATCGCCCTTCTCTAGGTGTTGAGCGTGCTCTTGACGAAATAAGACAAAATACTGGAAAAAGATACTGTGAAAATTGTTCAAAGGCCTTATTCAGACTTTTTGAAAAAAAACGCGATACCCTATTTGATCTATTAATATAATAAAAATTAAAACTTTTAATATAAAAAATTTTTCTTAGATACCTTAACTCATAAATTAAGCCTTACCTAAGTTTTGTTTATCTTTTCTTACCTTAAAATGTAATAAATATTTGTATTCTCAATATGAAATTTAAAATTCTGTGGCTTATTTTTTGCATTTTTTAATTTAAGATATTTCATTTAATAATTGATAAAAAATTAACGATCATATTGTAATTCTTAAAGAATTATTCTTGATTTTTTAGTCTATTTAAAATATAGACACATAAAAATCATTTTTCTTACAAAAAAAATAAATATTATTTAAATTTTTTTTTGAAATTATAATATTCCATCTGCTATAAAAAAATAAGTTACTATATTTATTTAAATATATCTAATATGAGTTATATGTTAGTGAGAAGGATGAACTATTTTTTAGAGAAACAGCGTGTTGCCCAAAAGAGTTTCAACTAATACCACCTTCCAATCCTGTGTAGACAAACGTATTCTTGCGATCTGCTACCTCTCTCAAAAGATTGAGGCAATTCTTGAATGATATATTGTCATCTGGGTTTTTTAGTCTTAATAAGACACGCAAATTCAAATGCTGACATCATTCCGTAATAATACGGATATTTCTGATTGAAAAAAGTTTTCACAGGAAATCAATAAGATGATCCGACTGTTTAGAATCATTCCTATATTTTTATATTTATATATTGTCCTGATAATTATGAACACTTCTGCTTTATGTGAAAGTGATCAGTTGTGGCAGTGGCAAAATCCCTCTCCTCAGGGCAATCCGCTCAATAGTGTTTGTGCACTATCAGACACACGAATTTTAGCTGCTGGAGCACTGGGAACTCTTATAGAATATGATGGGAACAATTGGCTTGAAAATAAACTTCAAACACTTCAAAATATTAAAGATATTTGGGCTGCTGATTATAATCATCGAGTAGCAGTAGGTGATAGTGGTCAAATATTTCATTATTTTAATCAAAAGTGGCATACAATTTCTGATATAAATCCACAACGTCCTCTTAATGCAGTCTTGGGAAAAAATAAAAACGACATTTTTATCTTTGGTGATGCTGGAACTATTGTTCATTATTTTAATAATACATGGTCAATTGAAACAGTACCTACTGCTGCTAACTTGATCGATGCTATAGGTTTTTCTGAAAATATTTATGTCGTAGGCACAGCTGGAACTGTTCTTTTTTATGATGGACAACAATTTCAGGTTTTAAATACACAACTTCAAGTGGATTTTTCTTGTATATGGGGAAAAGATAATAATCATTTATATGCCTGTGGTACTTATTTTGATAATTCTTGGAATCTTAAATCAAGTGTATATTTCTTTGATGGAAAAAAATGGGAGAAACAATGGGATTTTCCTGTAGATGTAATGATCAGGGATATATGGGGAGATGAACAGAATCGAGTTTTTGCAGTAAGTGAACAGGGAATGGTGTTTTCATTTAAAGATTCTAAATGGGAAGAGGTATTTAATACTAATGGTCAGGGATTGTATAGTTTACACAATCTGGGGAATAATTTTTTTAGTGTCGGGGAAAATGGCCAGATAATACGTGAAAATGACGGTAATTGGGAAAAAATAACCGATGGATACAATAGCTCTGTCAATTCTATTTGGGGAGATTCAACAAAAGCATTTGCTGTGTGTAATGATGGTTCTATTTTAACATGGCAAGATAATTCATGGCTTTTACATAGCAAACCTGTTTCAGAAAGTCTGAATGAGATTTCTGGCAATGACCATAATATTTTTATTGTTGGTGAATCTGGTTTTATTGCATCTTACGATGGAAAACAATTTAATAAACAATCTACAAGTACAAATCATGATCTTTTAGCTGTAAGTGTTATAGATGATACAGCTATTGCCGTTGGCGAGCGTGGACTTGTATTACATTACATAAATAATAAATGGGAGAGCAAGCCTTCTTCAACCTCTAAAACTTTGAGATCTATCTGGGCTTATGCTGCTGATAAGGCATTTGCTGTGGGTAAAAGTGGAACTATTATTAAATTTGATGGAATTTCCTGGACTACTATGACTTCACCTATTTCTGATAGATTGTATGCTATTTGGGGAAGTGACCCTGATAATATTTTTGCTGCTGGTAAAAATGGAAGTATGATACATTATAATGGTCAACAATGGTCAATAGTTCCAAATTTTCCATCAACTAACCATCTAATGCATATTTGGGGGGCTACCCCACAACGTATCTATGCAGTTGGTAATAATGGTACAATATGCTTATATGATGGTATAAATTGGCAGTTGATAAAACAACAATGTATTTCTGATCTTAATACCGTATGGGGACGGTCTGAAAAGGATATTTTTATTGGTGGTGAAAATGGTTCAATATTACATTATCCCTTTCAGATTCAAAAATATATTTCTTTAGTTTTGCCAAAAAATATAAAAGAAAATCAAGGCAAGCAACAATGTCAAATTCTTGTATCACATCCTATCGAAGACGATCTTAATATTCAAATACAAACAAATCTACCAGAAATGATAACTGTACCACAGACTGTATTCTTACCTGCCAGTCATACGATGGTAACTTTTGAAATATTTATTATTGATAATGCGGATCATGATGGTGAAAAAACTGTATCCATTGAAGCAAAAGCAGAAGGCTTTGTGCCTGGAGTTAATACAATAAACATTTCAGATAATGAATCTGATCGAGGAATTTGGATTATTGATCATTTGCCACAGGGTAAAAGCCAGGCTCCAATAGATCATGTTGATATTATCTTTAATACTGAGATTAATCCAATGTCATTTACACTTGAAGATATCTCAATTATTGGTCCTTCAGGCATTATAGAAATAATTTCCGGGCCTTTTTGGCCAAATGAAGACACTGTTCGATTACTGATATCACCTTCTGATTCAACTGGC
>Ga0272440_1001360_pt1 | contig 19985 bp, 14 predicted proteins | sample SSMMMBAug17_FD_192440 | JGI IMG/M metagenome (GOLD analysis project Ga0272440, IMG submission 192440) | Marine sediment archaeal communities from Little Sippewissett salt marsh, Falmouth, MA, United States - SSM-MMB-Aug17 | ecosystem: Environmental > Aquatic > Marine > Wetlands > Sediment ...
TGTCAGTATCAAAAAAATCATCAATAAAGGATTTAAAAATTTCTGGGTCAGAAAAAGCCTTTTTGAATATAACACCATATTGTAGGGATCCTACTTTTATCATATCTCCTCCTTGCTTGAATAAAATGCATAAAAAAATTTATTTGACCTGATTTATATTCAATTTATATTTTAGGCGGACTCCATCCCTTTAAGGGGCAAAAAACACGAATAATTTGTTTAATGGACGCTGTCAAGTGAATTATTTTGCTTAACGGCAGGATTGCAAATTCTATATTATTCAGTACAAGGTTTTGCCCATATTGAAATGGCAGTGTATTTAAATATTGGCAATAACATTATTCATCGTATTTGTTATTTGTGATAGATCTGAAGATTCAATAATATAAGGCGGCATCGTATACACCAATCGACCAAATGGCCGCAGCCAAACGCCTTGATCAACAAATTTTTGCTGAATATCCGCCATATTGACAGGAGATTTAAGTTCAACGACACCAATGGCGCCCAGTACTCTAACATCAACGACATGAGGACAATCTGAAAGCGCGATCAATTCTTGTTTTAATTGATTTTCGATACGTTCAATTTTGTTCTCCCATGATGTTGACAACAGTAACTTTATACTTGCCAATGCGACAGCACAGGATGTTGGATTTGCCATAAAAGTCGGACCATGCATAAAAACACCTGGATTACCGGTTGATATCTGTTGGCTTATTTTTCTGGTGGTCAGTGTTGCAGCCATCGTCAAATATCCGCCTGTGAGTGCTTTTCCCAGACACATGATATCTGGGGCAATATTGGCATGGTTACAGGCAAACAATTGGCCTGTTCTGCCAAAGCCAGTTGCGATTTCATCAGCAATAAGTAGAATTTTGTAATAATTACACAGCTCGCGTACCTTTTTTAGATATTCGGGAGAATAAAACCGCATGCCGCCTGCCCCTTGAACAATGGGTTCCAGAATAATGGCTGCAATAGATTGATGATGATGCTCCAGAATATTTTTCATACTTTTAAGATCGTCAGGATAAAAGCGATTGTAATCGCAGGTCGGTGCTTCTGCAAAATACTGTAAAGGCAAAACTGTTTGAAATATTTCATGCATTCCGGTCACTGGATCGCAAACAGACATGGCCCCAAAAGAATCTCCATGATAGCCGGATCGAATGGTTAAGAGTTTTGTTTTTTCAGAAAATCCCCTGGAAAACCAATATTGTATGGCCATCTTGATTGCCACTTCAACAGAAATGGAACCAGAATCACACAGAAAGACTGTTTCTAAGGGTGAAGGACTAATATCAATCAATAATTGGGATATTTCAATGGCAGGTGTATGCGTCAGACCGCCGAACATAACATGGGACATACGTTCTAACTGTTGTTTGATTGCATTGTTCAGTATGGGATGATTATAACCATGAATAACCGCCCACCAGGATGACATGCCATCAATGAGTTCTTTACCATCGGACAGTTTCAACCTAACTCCAGAGGCTGAATCAACAGGATAGACTGGAAGTGGTTTAATCATTCCTGTGTAGGGGTGCCAAATATGCTTTTTATCATATGCTAAATGTGCTTTGGTTGGGCCAATCATTATTTAATCCTCAATCAACTGATTCCTTATCAAATTTTACATCATTTAGATATTTTGTCAAACTTAATCAAATAAGCTTGAATTTCGCAAGAAAAAGTGTACTATTGTAAGAAATGTTTGAAAAAAAAGTTCCCCATTTAATAAATTGTATTCATTTTTTTTGAACCAGGATCACGCTGAAGAAAATGATAAAAATGAAATCAAATGACAAAAACAAAGATCAATATATACTTGAACAAAGTTTGAAAAACAACAATCATAATCCATTGGTTCAAGAGTACTGGAAGATGGTCTTTTTTACTGTACGCAAAGTGCTAATAAATAAACGTGTCCCCTTTTGTGAGCATGATCTGGAAAACCTGCGCAATGAGGTTTTTGTACAGATGTTGGATAAAAATTGTAAAAAATTACGTCAATACAAAGAAGAACTCGGACAAGGGTTAACCGCCTGGATCAAGCTGATCGCAGTACACACAACAATTAACTATATCGAACGAAAAGATCCTACCGGTATTGGAAATCAATATGCACGAGTACCACTGGAAGATATTCAGGAAAGAATGGGCTACAACGTTGAAAAACAAATGGATGCCCGATTGGCCTTGAATGATATTTTAAAATTTATGAAGCTGTTGCCGGCACGATATCAGCTTGTACTAAAACTTCATTATTTTGATGGTGTATCCATTGAAAAAGTGGCTGAAGTTATTCAACTGCCTGTAAAAAGAACGCATACTGTTTTACATCGTGCGCGTGAAAAACTAAAAAAAGTGATGTCTTCGAATGATCTGGATTAACTCTGATTATCCTGGTTCATTTCAATATCTTTGATACCTAATTCCATGTACGCTTTTCTCCTAGAAATAAAAGAGGCCTGTAATACACCCGGCTGATCCACATAATCATATATAATAGCATCTTGCTTATCTTTATCTGTGCGCAAAATTCTTCCAACATATTGTTTGATACGTCCTGTAAACGTTACAGGCATGGTCAAAAATAGAGCGGATAATTTTTTTAGATCAAAACCTTCCCCAATTAATTGTGATGTTGCAACCAACACCTGAACATCCCCTTGAGACAATTCCTCGGTAATTTTTTTTCGTTCTTTATTGGGAACATCCCCTGTTAATAATCTAACAATGGCATCTTTTTGAGCAATTCTGTTATACAGTGCTTTGCAATGATCTTTTCGGTCAGAGATCACCAGTCCAATGCCGCTATTATTTTTTGTGTGCCGAATCACATCTTCAACAATAAGTTCGGTACGTTCAAAATCATCAGTCAAAGCACTCATCATGGCTTGATAATCTTCATCAACTGCATAGTCATAATCAAAAAGGGTGCGTCGAACGATGACCTTTGCCTGCATAATTCTGGATTTAACCTGCAATTCCTGAGGAGAAATGTTGATTAACTGCCCACCCATATAAAAATTGATTACCTGTGTCAGTTTATCGCGGCGGTAGGGTGTTGCAGAAAGGCCGAGCATGTATCGTGAATCAAATGCAGATGATGCTTCAACAAATGTTCGAGAAGGTGTTCTGTGACATTCATCCACAATAAAAAAGCCAATGTGATCTTTTACTTCATGGACACGTTTGTAAAGGCTGTTGACAATTGCAATTGTCACATGTGAGCCAACATGAAAATTGCCATCACCAATCAAGCCAATCTCAGATTCACTAAGGTTGAGAAATTCCTGGGCACGTTGGGCCCATTGATACAAAAGCTCTTTCGTATGCACAATAACCAATGCCGGTTGTTTTCTTTTTGCAATACAATAAAGGGCGACCACTGTTTTTCCACCGCCTGTGGGACAGTTAAAAACACCAAATTTTCTTTTCAGTATCACAGTAGCAGCACGTTCTTGAAAATCATATAGATTTCCTGAAAATTCAAAATCAATATCATCCAAAATGCGCGTTTGATCATGAATAATCAGGTTGATATCAAATGGCGTAAGAATTGATTTTAAATGATGAATAAATCCTCGCGGCATTGAAAAAAAATTATTGTACGTTTTTAGAAAATAGAGTTTTTCTGATGTTTTACCATTCCAATAGCCGCGTTTTTTGTTTTCCAGCCACTGTGGATTGGTAAAAATAAGCTGCTCTTTCAAAGATTCAACTGCTTCAAAAGGCAGTTGATCCTCTGGTATTGAAATATCATTTGATATGTAAACATCAACGTTTGTTTGTTGAGTGTTCATAAAAGCTCCTCTTCCTTAAGTTACGTTACTATTTTTATCGAATCCCCTTGTATCAGTCAAGAACAGTTTACCATTAATAATGCATAAAACTAATGAATATCAAGAAAAAGATTTCCAAATAACTCCTTGACTTTTTATCGCATTTGGAGTTATTTATCAAAATAACTAAGGTTCAAATAATCTTCTTCCTAATTACAAAAAAAAGGAGTTTTTTCATGAATCAATTATCAAACAATATTGCTAAAGTCCTGATATCAATTTTTCTGCTGTTATTTTTCATGCAATTCTCACTATATGCAAAATCATTCAAAAATACAAATATTACAGTAGGTGTACAGAATGTAACAGCCATAGGCAGTCCGGCCATTGCGCATGCCAAAACATGGGAAAAAAGAACTGGTGGAACTGTCAAAGTCATGCAGCATCCATTTAAAGATTTGTTTAACTGTTTTTTTCAATCCATGACACAAAAAGAGCCAATATATGATGTTGTGTTATTTGCCCCGGGATGGGCCGGAGACTTTTTTCCATATTTAGAAGAATTGCCAGATAAATTGGCTGAAGACCCTTCTTTTGATGATATTCATCCCACATATCGTGATCGTTTAATGAAATGGGATGGCCGATGGATTGCAGTAACAGTGGATGGCGATCTGTTTAATGGTTACTTTCGGAAAGACTTGTTTGAAAATGAGCAGAATCGAAAGGATTTTGAAAAACAGTATCATTATAAACTGGATATACCAGAAACCTGGAAAGAATATCACGATATCGCCCAATTTTTTACCGGTCGAAAGGATGGTTCAGGCAATTTACTTTATGGCACATCTGAAGCGTTTGCATTTGGCGGCCAGCAATTTTGGGATGTTTTCAGCCGTGCATCTGCATATACAAATCATCCTGATCATCCAGGTGCCCAGTTTTTTGACCCAGAAACGATGGCACCGCAAATCAATAATCCTGGCTGGATTCGTGCTGTTACAGAATATGTCAATATCTTAAAATATTGTCCGCCTGATGCCATTGATTTCGATATTGTAAAGGTTCGTAAAGCATTTACCAGTGGAAAAACAGCGATGGCTCTTGATTGGGGAGATATTGCCCAAATTTCTGCGGATCCTGAAAAATCCAGTATTGTGGGTAAAGTCGGATTTTTTGTACTTCCAGGTACACGAGTTGTGTGGAACTTAAAAAAACAACAATGGGACAAGATGAATCGTCCGCACATGGCGCCATTTCTTGCATTTGGTGGATGGGTTGCCGGAGTGCCTAAAAACAGTAAACATAAAGATGCTGCATGGGATTATATTATGTGGTACACACATCCCAATAATAGTCTGAAAGATGTTGTTACCAGCGGAACAGGAATTAACCCATATCGTTTTACCCATTTTACAAATATTGATGCATGGGCAAAGGCCTTATCTTATCAAGCAGCTTCAGAATATCTCGGCGTATTACAAAACAGCCTTGATGCCCCCTGTGCTGCACTTGATTTAAGACTTCCAGGCTTGCATCGCTATACACGTTCTTTTGAAATACAATTGACCCGAACCTTAAAAATGGAAATTTCTGTGAAACAGGCATTGGATAATGTTGCTCAAAAATGGAATGAAATTACAAATGATTTGGGAAGAGATCGGCAATTAGCAATATATAGATCGTCAATGGGCTTACCGCCTTTGAGCAAATAATAATTGTGTTATTATCGTCCAACTTAATTTTTTCTGAAATGAGGAATTAGAATGTCTTCTGAAAAATATGATTGGCCGTGTCGGATTTTTCGATTATTTAAAATTTGCTTTGACGAAAAAAAATATATTATTCAACTGATTCCCTTCGAATGATATAATAAAAAGGAGGTTTATTCATGTATTTACTCAAACGCGGATGTATTCTGACGCTCGTTTTTCTTATGGGATTAACGATCAATTTATACGCAAATCAAAAAAAACAATATGTTATTGGATTTTCTCAGGTGACAACGACAGAACCTTGGAGGCTTTTATTCAACAAAGAATTACGAGAAGAAGCTGCTAAATATCCGAACCTGAAACTCATTGTGCGTGATGGCAATGATGACATTCACAAACAAATTGCTGATGTTGAAGATTTTATACGCATGAAAGTTGATGCCATATTAATATCCCCTAAAACTGCAAAAGCACCTACACCGGTGATTAACAAAGCGCATTCTATGAACATTCCGGTTATTGTTCTGGATCGGGATATTGCAAATGATCAATATACGCAGTTCATTGGTGGAGACAACCAAAAAATTGGCCGCGCTGCGGGAAAATTTATTGTAAAGCTATTAGGGGGTAAAGGTAAAGCGAAAGGTAATATCCTTGAAATATGGGGCGGAAAACGTTCAACCCCTGCTCAGGATAGACATAAAGGATTCTATGAAATTGTTCATCAGGAGTCTGGAATCCAACTGTTGGGTGATGCAAAGGATGGGGATTGGAAACAAGATAAGGCCTATGAAATTATGGCTGAATCAATTGATAAATATCCACAAATAGATGTTGTGTTTGCGCATAATGATCCAATGGCGTTTGGTGCATATTTGGCGGCTAAAGATATGGATATTCATAAATCCATTCATTTTTTTGGCATTGATGGCATTCCAATGGAAGGTGTCAGATGGGTTCATGAGGGGATTTTAACAGCCACCTTTTTATACAAAACACCTGGAGACGAGGGCATTCGACAGGCAATGCGCCTTTTAACCAAAGGGGAACAATTAAAAAAACGCATCTCTTTGCCCACATTTTTTATTGATAAGTCTAATGCACGAACAATTCTTAAAAAAAATGGTTTATTACCAAAGTAAAAAATTATGAAATGGTTTAAAAATTACTTATCCCGACTTTATATTTCTTTTTTATGTATCTGGCTGCTGGTATTATTTTCCACAGCTTTTTCCATATATTCATTCAATCAATTTGGAAAAGTAATGGATCGCACTGTTGGCAACTCTATACCAGAAATGCTTGCAGCCATGCGATTATCTGAACGAAGTGCCTTACTTACTGCCATCGCTCCCGTATTAACCGCATCTCAAAATGCAGAACAATTATCAGATACTTCACAACGTATGGATATACTCATTAAAGATATTAATAATAACCTTCATTTGCTGGCATCTCGCTCTATGGAAAAAATTGTTGCCAATATAAAAACATCCAGTAAAGAAATGACCCAAAGCCTAAAAGAAATCAAAGAAGCGACCTTGAAACGCATTGATTTAACCTCTCAAGTCCACAATCAGAAACAAGGCATTTTACAGTTACAAAATGACCTTGTGGATTCAGTCACGCCAACGATCTATGGTGCTAAATCGCTGGCCAATTTGTTTAGTCGAAGAACTGCAAGAAAAAATTCGACACAGGTCAAAAAAATGATCCAAAATTCTGTGAACCCACTGATTCGATTATATGATATACAGAACAAAGGATTGAAAAACTATGAAACCATCATTCATTCCCCAACCCCCATTCAAGATTATTCAGAAATTTTTAATCAGTGGATTGACAACACAAAAATACAATTTGAAACAATAAAGCATGCCATTGACCAGGCAGACTTCACAGGGTTGACTCAAACCATAGCGAATTTTGAAACATTGGTTGCAACGAATGCAGCACCTGAAAGTTTAACTGTTCAAAATCAAATCCAATTAGATGTCATTCATGCGCTGGATCATTGCATGAATGACATTGCGAAGATTATAAATACCAAAACGCAGCGTATCAAAAATTTTTCAAAAGAAGTGCATACATCATTCAGCGCATCCATTGATGAACTGATGAATGGCACTGTCAATGATTTGGGTTATGCCTTAAGTATTAAAGCCGAGGGGAATCTGTTGATCAGCCTGTTCAGTGCGGCAATGGATGTCTATAAGTTGGATCAGTTATCCAATATTCAAAGCCTGTATCGCCGCTCAAAAAATACTTTTCATCAGGCCGCAGAAATTTTTCGCTCAAGTGAATTGGCGAAACGCAATCCCATTTTAGCAGACAATGTTTCCAATATTTCAGCCCGAATCTTTACATTTGGTGATAGCAAAGAATCTATCTTTAATATACGCCAAAAAGAAATTGTCCTTCGCAATACAAGCAATGAACTCATGCAAAAAAGCAGACAAATTACCAATCGCTTGACAGACGATATTGATCAACTCGTTGAAAAAGTGAATAGTGGTGTCGCACATCTCCAAACAAATATGAAAATGGGCCTTAAAACTGGACATTCTGTATTGATTGCAGTTTGTGCCATTTGTTTATTTTTATCAGGCCTGATTGCCTATATTTCTGTAAAAGTATTTGGGGCACATGAGCGGGATCTCATCAAAGCGAAGGAAGCCGCTGAAGTTGCTGCACAGGCAAAATCAGATTTTTTAGCGAATATGAGTCATGAAATACGTACGCCGATGAACGCCATTATTGGCATGTCTGATTTATTGCTAACAGCCGATTCACCTGAAAGACAAAGCGAGTATCAGCAAATTATTAATACTTCTGCCCATTCCCTGTTAAGTCTCATTAATGATATCCTGGATTTTTCAAAAATTGATGCAGGAAAACTTGATATGGAGCAGACCAATTTTTATTTGAATGAAACCATTGATGGCATTACTGACATGTTCAGAGAAAAAACATCAGAAAAAAATCTTGAGCTTGTTGTATCTATTGAAAAAGGCACACCCAATGCATTGGTAGGAGATCCATCACGATTGCGTCAGATTATTGTTAATTTAATGTCCAATGCGGTAAAATTTACAGACAAAGGGGAAATCTATCTTCATGTTGTAGCGCTTGAAAAAACAGAAAATTATACCATCCTGAAATTTTCGGTAAAAGATACTGGAATTGGTATTCCAAATAATATTATTGACAAATTATTCTCTGCATTTACGCAGGCTGATGAATCCATGACGCGAAAATATGGCGGAACTGGTTTGGGGCTAAGCATTTGTAATCGTTTGGTTTCAATGATGAATGGGGAAATTACAGTTGATAGTGAACCGGGAAAAGGCAGCAAATTTTCCTTTACTGCCCAGCTTTCTCTGCATTCTGAAGAAAGTTCGATGTGTTCTTATACATTACCAGATTCATTTCAAAATCAAATGGTTTTGGTTATTGATGATAATAAAAACAGTCTTACTGCTACAGAAAACATGTTGGAATCATACTCATTTCAAACAACACGCTCCGTATCTGGTGGAGATGCACTGGCAATACTCAATGATCCCACTTCCAACATTCCAGAGCCAGTATTAATTATTATTGATTATTTCATGCCAGGTCTGAATGGGATTGAGACTGCAAAACATATAAAATCTACTGCCAAACTGAATAAAATTCCCATTATTCTCATGAGTGCTTTTGGGAAAGAAAAAGATCTTCCTCCTGATGATCGTTCGTGGATTGATGCCTACATTGAAAAGCCTTTAAAATGTAACGCCTTGTTTGATACCATTATGTCTGTGCTGAACACAGAACAACAGCCTGAACAAATATCACTGCCACCCTCAGAGTCAGATTCAGTTTCATCCATCACGCCATTGGAAGAAGATACAACTCAAATACGAATCTTGCTTGTTGAAGACAATTATTTTAATCAGCGTGTGGCATTGGAAATATTGAAAAATGAAAGTTTTTCTGTTGATGTTGCCAGTAATGGTCAGGAAGCGATTAATGCCGTATCTAAAGGCAGTTATGATCTTGTGTTTATGGATGTACAAATGCCCAAAATAGATGGCTATGAAGCCACGCGACGTATCAGAAAAAAGCCCAGTTTGATAAATCTTCCAATTGTCGCCATGACTGCACATGCCATGAAAGGAGATCGCGAATTATGTCTTGATGCCGGCATGAATGACTATATCACCAAACCTATTAACAGGGATCAACTTTCTGAAATTATAAAAAAATGGGTTCAAAACAAAGAAGAAACATTTCAAAAACAACCTACTGTTGATATTTCTGAAAATGAATCGGAACAATCTCCAATTAAAGAAGAAATAATTACCAAACATTCTGAACCTGAACAAATCAAATCTGAAAAATTAACAGATGAAACACCTGAATCCATGATTAAAATTGATGAAGGCCTGGAGCGTTTGGGTGGGAATAAAAATGTATTCATGCAATTGTTACAGTTTTTTTGTACAACATACACAAATTTTGTACAAACAATTCATGAATGTATCAAAAATGACTATGAATTGGCAATCAGGGAAGTGCATAGTTTCAAAGGCGCTGCTGGAAATCTTTCTGCGCATCCCCTTCAAGGTGCGGCCTTACGTTTGGAAACAGTTCTAAAAGAAAAGCAAAAAGATCAACTGGATGCCTCAATTGCGGATTTATCTGACATATTAGACAAAACAGTTGCATTCATTGAAAACTTACCCGATTATCCAGGTACTCCATCGGAAACTGATGATTCAAGCGATCAATCAGAAACACAACAAGAACAATTCGCACCAAATGATGACAAGCTTTCAGCCAAACTCACTGAACAGACCAAATCTGATTTGAAGCAACTTCATGCGCTTCTTGCGGATGCAGACCCCATTGGTATACCTGAATTAGCAAAATCTCTGGAATCTTTTTTTAAAACATGCGGATGCAGGGCCAAACATACTAAAATGATGACGCTTATCCAGCAATTTGATTTTTTTACTGCCAACCAAATGTTTCTTGAAATTATTAGCGATATTGGTTTACAAGAGGAATTGGATCTTTCATAGAATACAAAAAAAGATTTGAAAACCTTTGCTTTTGGTGCTAAAAAAATAATTAATACAATAAATACAGGAGACAAGTATGTCAAAACCCGTGCTTATAACAATAGAGGATCACGTTGCTCTGATTACATTAAATCGTCCCGAAAGACGTAATGCCATTAATCAGGACTTGTTAATTCATTTATATAATGCGCTTGAACAACTGTCCTCAGATGATCAACTCTATGCTGGTGTGATAACTGGCAATGGAACATCCTTTTGTTCAGGCCTTGACTTAAAGGTTTTAAAAACCGATAATTTGTTTAACCCAAGAGGTGATAATAAAGATTTACCAGATATTATTCAAGCATGTAAGAAACCCCTGATTGGCGCCATTAATGGTCATGCCATCACCGGTGGCTTTGAAATTGCGCTCAATTGTGACTTTCTCATTGCCTCAGAAAAGGCTTCTTTTGCAGATACCCATCTAAAAGTGGGGATTCATCCCGGATGGGGAATGACGCAACATTTACAGGCTGCCATTGGCATTCGAAGAGCACGTCAAATGTCTTTAACTGCTCAGTTCATTTCGGCAACACAGGCTTATGAATGGGGCTTGGTCAATGAAATTGTTCCGCACGACAGGCTTTTAGATCGGGCACTTGAAATCGCCAGACAGATCGCTGATGTTAACCAGGAAATGTTACCTGTTGTCAGGTCATTGATCAACTATCAAAATGGCCACTCATTTGATGATTCATTTGCACATGAGCGTACAGGGTTTAAATCATTCGTTCAAAAACATCTGGTTGTTTGAACAACAATTTTAATTAAGGAGAAAATTTTCATGAATTCAGAAAAATATTTATTTACCTCAGAATCTGTTACCGAAGGCCACCCGGATAAGGTTGCAGATGCCATATCTGATTCCATTTTAGATGCGATTATTTCGCAAGATAAGAATGCGCGCGTTGCCTGTGAAACATTGGTGACAACAGGACTGATATTTATTGCCGGAGAAATTACAACAGATTGCTATGTTGATATGCCGCAAGTCGCCAGAGATCGCGTCAAGGAAATTGGTTACCATTCTTCTCAAATGGGATTTGATTGGAAAACATGTTCTGTGCTAACAAGCATTGATCATCAGTCTGAAGATATCGCACAGGGCGTCAATATTGGTCAGGGACTTTTTAAAGATCAGGGCGCTGGAGATCAAGGTTTGATGTTTGGTTTTGCATGTGATGAAACCCCTGAATTGATGCCGATGCCCATTATCTATGCTCACAAACTATGTCAGAGAATGGCTGTCGTTAGAAAAAATGGTGGCCTTGATTTCCTCAGGCCTGATGGCAAATCTCAGGTAACAATTGAGTATGATGGTGGGGCTCCCAAACGTGTCGATACAATTGTTATTGCAACACAACATAAGCCAGATATCAGTCATGATGAACTCAAAGATGCGGTGATTGAAGAAGTCATCAGAAAAGTCATCCCCAAAAAAATGATTGATGGAGACACCCGCTTCCTTATTAATGCAACGGGTCGCTTTGTTGTCGGTGGTCCTATGGGGGATTGCGGTCTGACAGGTCGTAAAATTATTGTTGATACTTATGGCGGCCAGGGAAGTCATGGGGGCGGATGTTTCTCAGGAAAAGATCCTTCCAAGGTTGACAGAAGTGCATCCTATATGGGACGCCATATTGCTAAAAATATTGTAGCATCAGGCATTGCAAGTAAATGTGAAATTCAGGTTGCTTATGCAATAGGCGTTGCTGAACCTGTTTCTATCAATGTAGATATGATGGGAACAGGCAAAGTCTCTGATGCGCGTGTTCAGGAAATCATTCGAGATACCTTCGATTTGAGACCTGCTGCAATTATTGAATATCTGGATTTGTTACGTCCCATTTATGCTCAAACTGCTGCGTATGGTCATTTTGGTCGAACTGAATCCGATTTAAGCTGGGAACATACCAATAAGGCAGATGAAATTCGAGAAAAAGCAGGTATATAAATAAATTTTATTTTTTTCTTGATTTTTGTCTGATCTGATGATAAAAAACTTTTTTAAATGATTCAGGCACGTAGCTCAGTGGGAGAGCGCTACCCCGACACGGTAGAAGTCGTTGGTTCAAGTCCAATCGTGCCTACCAGAAAACAACAAAGGCTATGAAATTATTCATGGCCTTTTTTTTTGTCTCTAAATGAACGCGCCGCACGAACCAATCCTGATGCCCATTGGGGTGTTCCTAAAGCATGTACATGCGTATATGCTGCCAAAACCTGCTTATAGCACAGGCCATCATATTGTTCACAAAATCCTGTTCCTCGAATGACCTCAAAAGCCAACTGTTCATTCTCTTGTTTGTTCCATTTCAGTACCCGAGAATAATGAAATTCATGACCGCGTAATTCTGTACCAACAGGAAAAACTGGATTTGGAAAACGTACTTTTATTATTGAATAACCATGCGCGATGGGGCGCTTTGATAAATCGAATTGGATTGAAAAAATATTGGCCATTTGAAAAGGTCTATTGTCTACGATAACTGTTTGGCCTAAATACATCAATCCGCCGCATTCTGCATAAACCGGTAATCCATTTTGTATTGCCTGCTTGAGGCGAGACCGAAATGCTTCATTTTTTTCCAATTGCTGTGCCTGAGTTTCAGGAAATCCACCGCCAATGTACAGGGCATCAATATCTGGTAATGAAGCATCTGTCATGGGAGAAATATAAATCAGGTCTGCGCCTTCTTTTTCCAATGCCTCAAGATTTTCAGAATAATAAAACTGAAATGCAGCATCCCTGGCAATACCAATTTTTACCTTTTTTTGAGAATAATAATACGATCCATAACCCTCGTTTGATTTTGGCTTTGATTCTGAATGCAAATGATTGGCAGCGTGGGCAATTTGAATTATTTGATTGATATCCAAATATTTTTCCGCAACTGATCTTGCTGATGTGATGGCATCATTGGTCCATTGATGCTCTTGAGTAGGTACCAGACCCATATGACGTTCAGGAAATATATTTTTTTTCAATTTTGGGATGGCACCAATTACAGGGACGCCTGTATGACTTTCAATGCATTGACGAATAATCCCTTCATGACGAGAACCAGCCACACGATTCAGAACAATGCCAGCAAATGTAACTTCAGGATCAAATGTCTTGCATCCATGAACAAGAGCGGCAAGCGTTCGGGTGGTTTTCGTGCAATCCAAACATAGGATTACAGGTGTTTGAAGTAATTTAGCCAGTTCTGCTGTGCTGGTTGATCCTTGAAGATCAATACTATCATATATACCTCGATTGGCTTCAATTATTGCAATGGAATCTTTTTTGGTATGTGATAAAAATAATTCGACTATTTTTGAAGAAGTTAAAAGGAATGTGTCAAGGTTATAGCAGGGCTGACTGGCTGCAAGTGCCAGCCAGCCAGCATCAATATAATCAGGGCCTTTTTTAAAAGGAGCGATATGATTTCCTTTTGCTTTTAATGCCGAAATAATCGCCAGTGATGTAATTGTTTTTCCAGATCCGCCGCTTAAGGCGGAAATAATTAGTCGCGGATATTTCATTAATGATTATTGTGCGCAAAAGTGTTTTGATATCTATCCTGTTAAATGGCAAAACAAGAGGATTGGATTAATCTTCGTGTTCAGCCGCAGCCTGTTTGCCTGTTCCAGGAAGGCCATACATTGTGGTACTTCCGCTTGACCAGTATTCCAACTGGCGATCTTCCACCATTTTATTGACTATTTTTTTTGCGGCTCTTGGCTTTTCACCCAGAATTTTTGCCAAATCATTGAAATAAAATTTTGATTTGGACTTTAGTTTTTTCTGTAATTCTTCAATAACCTTTTGGGCTGCTTCTTGTTGATCCATGTTTTGCCTCTTCCTTTTTGTTTATACAGGGAGATGAAATAAAATTAAGTCATCTCCCTGAAAGTTGAAAAAAATTAGAACTTGAAGTTCGTGGTTTGTCGCCATGTGTAATAAGCTGGATCGCGGAAATCATCAATAAGATGATGCGTAAAATCCAGTTCACATTTTTCAAAGAATCGTTCCCATCCAATTCTTTCTGCCCAATCGCCCAAACGTTCGTATTTATTGGCATCAGCAGCATACGCTTCAACCATCTGACGAATCGCTTTAACAGTTGATGGCCATCGGGGTGTTTCGTTGGGTAAGAATCCAACAACGACTTTAGAAAATTTTGGATTGCTGATTCTATTGGAAACCTTTCCACCAGCCATCAAAACAATACCATCGCCTTCTTTATCAGCAAGCGGCATGGATGGACACATGGTGTAGCAGTTACCACAGAACATACATCGATCGTTGTTTACAGCAACACTTTTAAGGGTGGCATCACCCACTTCAACTTTTGAAGGTTTGATCGCTGCAGTTGGACATGCTGCAATTGCCAGCGGAATTTCGCACATTTTGTCAAGATATTCATGATCCAGCATGGGTGGTTTGCGATGATATCCCAAAATAGCGATATCAGAACAATGAACAGCACCACACATATTCAAGCAGCACGCAAGAGAAATTCTCAACTGTGCAGGCAGTCGCATACGACCGAAATCTTCAAACAAATCATCCATAACAGCTTTAACCGGTCCGGATGCATCGGTAGCAGGTGTATGACAATGAATCCATCCCTGAGTATGGATAATATTTGTGATACCAGCGCCAGTGCCGCCAATTGGGAATTTGAAACCACCGCCCGGTTGTTTTCTGGACAGAAGGTCATCTTTTAATGGTTGTACTTTTGCTTTGTCATCAACCATGAATTCGATGTTGTTTCGCGTGGTCCATCGGACATACCCACCACAATGTTTTTCAGCAATTTCACAAATTTCTCGAATATGTGAAACACTCATCAATCGACATCCACCAACACGAATGGTATAGACTTCATCCCCTGTTTCAGAAACATGAACCAAAATACCTGGTTCAATAATTTCATGATACAGCCATTTTCCCTTATTATTTTTAATCACTGGTGGATAGAACTCTTCAAAATTTCTCGGTCCAATATCAGTGATTCTATCCTTCATTGGATTTTCAGGATCATAACCTGAAGATATAAAAGCCATTTCTTGCCCCCCTATCTCTGATGATGTTTTCTGAATTCGTTAATGTCGCGTTCCCATCCGCCATCAACTTCATTTTCTTTCCAGAAGATGTATGGATTGGATCGTGGTTCTTGAACATGTTGTGGGACAGGTTTTATATTGGTGACTTCGAGTAATCTCTGGAAGCCCTGACGTTTCATTAATTCGCCAAGACGTTCTCGGTTTTTACCTTCTTCCATCCACCAATCCCAAACATTTTCAATAACTTCTTTGATTTCATCGTAAGGTTCGTCAGCTTTAATAAAAGGCACAAGCAAAGAACCCATTTGTGCACCATCAAGGATCGGTGCCTTGGCGCCAGCAAGAATGGAAAGACCGCGATCATTACCAATTCTGAGCGCTCTAGGCATAACGTTGATACAATGCATGCATCGTGAACATTCTTTGTTGTTGATTTTGAGTTTGCCATCAACAACTGCCATACAACCGGTTGGACAAAGATCAATCACTTCTTTTTGAATATCAAAAGCACCCCAATCACGACCTGAATGAGCGCCGCCATTTGGAAGGAGTTCTCCGCCCATATATGCAGCTACTGCTTCTTGATCAATGCGGATATCATCTCGCCATGTACCAACAAAAGAAAGGTCTGCACGTGCAATTGAAGCCACGCAGCAGTTCGGACAACCATCAAATTTAAACTTGAACTTATATGGGAATGCTGGACGATGTAATTCATCCTGATACTCAACTGTGAGTGCATGACAGATTGCCTGAGTATCATAACATGCATATTCACATCGCGCCTGACCAATACAGTCAGATGGTGTTCTCAAGTTTGAGCCGGAGCCCCCTAAGTCTTGATTATGTTTATGCGTCAATTCATAGAAAATTTCTTCCAATTGCGGTGTTGTTGTACCAATAAAAATGATATCACCGGTAGAACCATGCATATTTGTAATACCGCTGCCTCGAAATTCCCACAAATCGCATAATTGTCGAAGGTATTCTGTTTTGTAAAATTTTCCAGCAGGATGATTGATTCGCATTGTGTGAAAATGGGCAACACCGGGGAAGCTTTCAGGTTGGTCACAATATCGACCAATTACGCCACCACCATAACCAAATACACCTACAATTCCACCGTGCTTCCAGTGGGTTGTTCCATCTTTGTAAGAAAGCTCAAGCAGACCAAGAATGTCTTCACAAACGTCTGTAGGTATCTGAAATTCAACGTTGTTTGCATTTGCCTTTCTTGATTCGGCTTCCCTTTTAATGTCGCTTACGAAACTGGGCCACGGGCCTTTTTCCAGTTCGTCCAGCAAAGGGGTTTCATGTTTCATGTTATTCCTTTACTCCTTTCATAAGATTATCATACTAAATTTTTTCAGTCTCTATATATTAAACGCCATCTAGGCTAAATTCAACTTGTTGTATTGTCTTATTCGGACTTTGTCAACCTTTTTTCGTTCTGTCCAAAAAAATTATTTTATGGGGTTATATCCATAATTGTTGAATTTTGTTCATTCAGATAAGTTCTGAATTCTTTTACCTGTAAGCAGCAAGTTCTTTCAAAAAACCCTCCGGAACATCAAAGCCTAAAGCAGCCGACTTATCAGAATTTTCAATTGCCAATTGATATTCCTTTTTTTCAAACAAAGCCAGTGCTAAATTATGGTAAGCAAGAGGGAAATTGGGATCTAATTCAATGGCTTTTTTTGAAGATTCAATACTTTTATCCAATTCGCCTGACATGAAATAAGCACTTGCCAGTGATGCATAAGCCTGAATAAATTTTGAATTGAATGAAAGTGCCTTGTTAAGCGCTACAATCGCCTTATCAGCGTCACCTTTTTGTAAATGAACAAAACCAATATTGCCATATCCAATTGAGAATCCTGCACGCGCCTGTACCGCTTTTTCATTATAGGCCAGACAGCCATCCAGATCATCTCTTTGTAAACAGATACCGCCTAGCTGAACATATGCCTCAGCTAATGTAGGGCTGCTTGCAACAGCTTCTTTCAATTCACTCTCAGCTTCATCATATTTTTTTTGTCCTAGGAGTGCCACAGCCAGATTGTAGCGGGTTGTGCCACAATCAGGATTCATTGCCAGCGCCTGACGCTGTTTTGCAATATATTCTTCCGCATTTTTTGCCAATGCCATATTGTATATCCTTACTTATTATTATTGATTAAAATGAATAGATCATCAAATGTTAATTTCAGAAAATTTTCGATAATCAATTCCATACTGTTGAATTTTATATTGTATAACACGTTTCGTTGTGTTCAAAACTTTTGCCGCCCTGGTTTGGTTCCCTTTCGCCTCTTTTAAGGCATCAATGATTAATGACGTTTCATAGGATCTGACAAGCATTTTAAATCCATCTTTAGAACGTTTACCTGTTGAAGGTTCCTTTTTTTGCAATGATGCTGGAAGCAAGTATCCATATAACACGCCACTATCTGCCATCAGAATGGCACGTTCGATACAATTTTGAAGTTCCCGAACGTTTCCAGGCCAGTGATAGGAAAGCAAAAGATCCAGCGCTGAACTATCAATACGTTTGACACTTCGTTTAAGCTGAACACTTAATTGACGTACAAAATAATCGGCCAATAGAATGATATCAGCGCCACGTTCACGTAATGGCGGGACATGTATTGGAAAGACATTTAACCGGTAATAAAGGTCGGCCCGAAAATTTCCAACATCAATTTCATTTTCTAAATGTCTGTTCGTTGCTGTAATCACTCGAACATCCACATTAATCGTTTGGGTACCTCCGACACGCTCAAGCTTTTTGTCTTCAAGTACACGAAGTAATTTTACCTGTGATGCCAGAGGCAGCTCGCCAATTTCATCCAAAAAAACAGTGCCATGATTGGCCAATTCGAATTTTCCAATTTTTTTACCAATTGCACCAGTAAATGCACCTTTTTCATGTCCAAATAATTCCATTTCAATAAGATTTTCAGGTATTGCACCACAGTTAATTTTCAAAAAAGGTTTCTTTTTCCTGGAACTACGCTTATGGATTTCTGATGCTGCCAGTCCCTTTCCAGTGCCTGTTTCTCCGGTTATCAACACTGTTGCATCAGAATCCGCCACCTGTGCAATCAAATACGCCAATTCGCGCATGGCATCAGAGTTACCGACAATATTTTCTGATGGATTTCGCTCTACAGCTTCACGTAAACGAATGTTTTCATCTTTAATGCGTCGTAAATGAACGCGCGATGCCAATATATTGGATACTGTTTGTAAAAAAGGGACTTCTGTCTCCAGATCTGCACTTTGTGCGGCGCGATCCACAGAAAGTGCGCCAACAATTTGTTTACCATAAATAATTGGCACACAAATAAAAGCCAAATCAGAACGATTCAATTTTGTTCTGGCACCCGAACGATCTAAAAAAAGCGGCTCCTGATCCAATGTCGGAATCGCAATAGGGCGACCACTTTCAACCACCTTTCCTGTAATACCTTCGCCCAGGCGATAAAAAATGGGTGAATCTCTGTCTGGAATGCCATAGGTAATTTCGACATGTATTTCCTGTAAATCCCTTCGATTGATTGAAATCATACCCCGCTGCATTCCAGTTTCCTCTGATAGCAATACGAGGGTTTGATACATGACCTGCTCAAAGTCAGCGTTTTTTGTGTATAATTCGCTTATTTTATTAATAGTTTTTAAATATTTATCCATTATTTTTTTTTGTCCGGGGGATGTATTATTTTTCCCCATTGATATATTATAATTTATACCTTAGGAATACTCGGACAATAAGTTCCCCATTTCAAAAAAATGTTCATATGAGGTAATTGTACTGTAGAGACGTAGCATGCTACATCTCTACACGACCTTGTTTTTTTGTACGAACAGGAAAAAAATGAGCATCTTCTTTTTCGAGCATTTATTAATATGATAGCATGGCACAAAATTGTATATTTGTAAACAAGAAATAATATGCTTCAGAAATCTTGTTTAACCAACGCTGCTTTAATATCACAAAAACAAAGGAATCGTATAATTCCCCCCATAAGCACCAAAAATACGATTAATGCCATCATGATCCGACATATAAAAATCTTTTTTTGCAGCAATATGTTTTTGCACCGCCTGAGTAAATCCACCGGTACAAACCACCCATAAAACGATTTCAGGAATCTCCAAACCATTATCACGTGTTTCTTTCTGAAACGCTTTGGCAGCCTTTTCGAGTTTCCAAACCTGTTTCATGCCCATTGGCTTTTTGGTATATTTGCATTCACATAGCCAGTATCTATTTTGACGTAGTTCTTTGGCAAAAATATCAATTTGATATTGCT
>Ga0272440_1001361_pt1 | contig 19979 bp, 11 predicted proteins | sample SSMMMBAug17_FD_192440 | JGI IMG/M metagenome (GOLD analysis project Ga0272440, IMG submission 192440) | Marine sediment archaeal communities from Little Sippewissett salt marsh, Falmouth, MA, United States - SSM-MMB-Aug17 | ecosystem: Environmental > Aquatic > Marine > Wetlands > Sediment ...
AAAATTGAAAATAATTTTTTTATAAACTTCCATGCCTGGAGGCACAACAAAGCATGAAAGTTTTATAGTTTAGTTTGTTAGATGCAGGCTGGAGTCCCAAATCTTTAGATTTGGGCGTCAAAAAAAACAACGATTTGAAAAAATTACTGACGCCCAAATCTAAAGATTTGGGACTCCAGACTACAAATTTGTTTTTCAGAGGCATAATATTTAGCGTCAGAACATATTGAATTTATGTCTAAATTTTATACTTTCATATAAAGTCAATAATAAAAAAATTCACAATATTTTAAAAAAAAATCTGACTTTAGTAGATGAAAATGATAATATAGGATATCCTGCAGAAAGGACACAATAAAAACACTACTTGTTATGGTCTACCTTTTTTTAACTATATTAACTTAGGGGTTTTGTTATGAAAAAAATTACACTAAGACTTGCAGGTAATATTTTCGTTTTTTGCATCATTTATTTATTTTATATACCTTATATTATAGCAGGCGAAATCGCTTCACGATCGATTGAATCCAATCAGATTTGTTTTCCTGATATTCATATTCAATTAAATTTGCTTGAAAATCAACTATCCAGTGCAATTGAAGAATATATTCCAATAGGATTGATTCCTTTAAATATCAGTCATAATGGTGTCTGGGATTCGAAAAATCACTGTATTAAATGGGGGCTGTTTAATAGTCATGAAATAATTGATTTATCTTACCAATTAACCGGAATCAATACTTCTGCTGAACTTTCAGGCAATATCAGTATAGATGGTAATTATCAACTAATATTTGGTGATTCTAAGGTTTCAATAAACTGTATGCCTGAAAAAGAACAATTACCCTCTCCTGTTTTTGATCCTCCTGGAGGCAGCATTGTTCCGCTCAATTTAAATCTAATCTCAGAAGTACCAGATGCTGTTATTAGATACACTTTAGATGGAAGCTTACCAAATGAAAATTCAACTTTATTTTCCGATTCAATCTTTGTTCAGTTTCAAAGCGTAATTAGAGCTTCAACATTCAAGCAGGATTATCTACCCGGGGCCCCTGTTACAGCTTCTTATTATGAGCCTTCCAAAACAATAATTTTAAGAACATTATTTGATAGCAATTCTTGTGATCCAGGTATAAAATTATCAATTACTGCAAATGAAAGTGTTCATTCTATTGCTGTAATTGAAAATGTTACCAATGGTTTATATCCTGAAAATATAAGCAATAATGGAATCTGGAATTCAAAAACCAGAACAATTAAATGGGGACTTTTGAATAACATTTCTTCCTATGAATTATCTTACTATTTACGTGGACTAAAAGGACATTATGAATTATCAGGAAATGCCAGTGTAAATGGATTATCTGTTGATATTAATGGTACTTCATCAATTACATTGAATTGTGATATTCAACAAGCGGCATTACCCAGTTTCCAGCCCCGGTCCGGAACACCATTTCCAGTGGATGTAGAAATTTTTTGTGATACGCCTGATGCTGAAATTTTTTATACTATAGATAATAGCTTGCCAGATCAAAATTCATTAGTATATTCATCACCTTTGTCAATAACATCAAGTACAAAAATTAAAGCAAAGGCTTATAAATCAGGTATGCTTGAAAGCCCATTAGCTGTTAGTCTCTATCCTGAACCTGCAATTGAACATATAAAATTGTCGCGCAGCATTAATTCAGCTGATTCTTGCTTTTCAAGTATAACAATTAACATTGAACCAATAATTTTTACAAAAGCTTTTGCTATTGAAGAGATAATTCCAACTGGATTATTTCCCTCTAATATCAGCAGCAATGGTGTTTGGGCTGAAAATACACATACAATCCAATGGGGACTTTTTTTATCAAATAATTCAATTCAATTACATTATAATTTAACTGGGGTCGCAGGAATTTTTCTTTTAAATGGCAATGCCAGTTTTGATGGTAATTCATTATCTATAAAAGGAGATACTTCTTTATCAATAAATTGTATGCCTGAGCTTGAAATGACATCTAATCCCATATTTGAAACATCAGGAGATACAATATTACCTGTTGATGTTTTAATCACATGTGAAACACATGACGCATTAATTTATTACACTATTGATGGAAATATACCAGATCAAAATTCTTTGCTTTATTCAGAAAGATTGACTATTTACTCAAAAACAACTATCAGAGCAAGAGCTTTTAAATCCGAAATGCGGCCCAGTGATGTCATTTCAATGTCTTATGTTAATGAACTAAATAAAAATCCATATTACATCACTCGTAAAATTCAATCATTGAATTTATGCTCAAGTTCAGTTAATATTGATATAACTCCTCAAGAATCATTTAAATCATATGCATATGAAGAACATTTGCCAACAGGTGTTTATCCTGCTGATATTTCTGAAAATGGAATTTGGTTAGAAAAGGATTCTATTATCAGATGGGGCTTATTCAGCGATAATCAGCTTAAAAAGTTATCATATAATATCAATATTCCAGATGATTCAATTCAAATACGCGCTAATGTAAGTTTTGATGGACAGATTTATAAGCAAGAAACATTTACAATTAATAGCGAATGCGGAAAACCTTTAGAAAAAATTAATCCTGTTACTTTTAATCCTCCTTCAGGCTCTCAGATACCTGCAACAATATCCATGCAATGTGAAACAACAGATGTAACTATTTATTATACAACAAATGGTACCTTACCTGATCAAAAATCTCAACTTTATGAAAAACCATTTAATATCGAAAATGCAAGTGCAATCCGCGCAATTGCATATAAAAATGGAATGGAACAAAGTAATGTTGAAACAGCATATTATAAAAATCCACCAGCTGTTACAAATATAAACATATCTGTAAGTAATGAATACAGCTGTAGTCCACATATTAAAATTAGCATTGATCCATATGATCTGACATCAAATTATGCAATTGAAGCTTATCTTGATTATGGGCTCATACCATTAAATATTAGTCATCAAGGAAAATGGGATGATATAACACGTACTATTCGATATGGAATTTTACAAGAAAGAAAAGAAATATCATATGATGTTTATGGAAAAAATGGTACATATCAAATTTCTGGAATGTTAAGTATCAATGGTGAATCCACGCCTGCTCATAATACACTTTCTGTAAATATTGATTGTTATCTTACAATTATACAGAAAGATTCAATACTTGTTGTTATGAATGAAGATGGAATATTCAATGCCCCTTATATAAGTGCTATTGGACCTGATATCGATTCTATAATATGGAATATTGAAGAAAATCCATTACATGGTACAGTAACAGTATCAGGAACAGGGTTATCACCAGAGATTAATTATCAACCAGATTCTGATTGGTTTGGAACCGACTATTTTAATATAATGGTCTCAGATAAAAATGCTTCAGTGGATTCTATACGAGTTAATGTCAATGTAAATTCAGTCAATGATCCTCCTATTTTCCAGCTTGAAAGCACAGAAATAATTCTAAACGAAGATTTTTCTTCGCCGCAATTTTTGAACATAACAAGGCTTTCAACTCCTTTTGGTGAAGAAAATCAAACGATCAATTATAGGCTAAGTCCTGAAAAAGTTGAATTTGCTGACATTACAATAGATTCTTCAAATCAAAAAATAATTATTACATCAATCCCTGATGCAAATGGCAGTAAAGCTATAGATATTATTGCCAGTGATGGACAAATGTCTTATACTCAAACCTTTTTGCTGAATGTAAATGCAATAAATGATCCTCCAGTATTTAAATTAAGAAGCAATTCAATTGAATTAAAAGAGGATTTTTCAGAGCCTTATTATTTAACCTTTATTTCTATAAATGTGCCAGAAGATGAGCAAGATCAGAAATTCAAATATTCAATTATTCCAGAATCTATTAATTGGGCAGATTTACAATTAAATCCCGATAATGGAATTCTTATGATTCGTTCCATTCCAGATAAAAATGGCTCTGGTCAATTTAAAATAGAGGCCAATGATGGCAATGATAAGTATTCAACCTATACTCAAAGTATTACATTAACTGTTTTGCCGATTAATGATCCTCCTAAATTCAATTTAAATAAAAAACAAATTATTGTACCCGAAGATTTTGAGCATACTGAGGAAATAATTTTTATACCATCAGTTGTTCCAGATGATGAAAAAGGTCAGGTAATAAATTACTATCTTGAAGAATCATCTCAAACATTTGCTTATATTCAATTGAACATCGAAGAAAAAAAAATACTGATCAAATCTAAATCAGATATAAATGGAGAACAAATATTTCATATTGCTGCTAATGATGGCCATGATGAATATTCACAAGCTTTTCAGCTTGAAATATTACCAGTTAACGATAATCCAAGATTTAATCTGAGTTCATATTACCTTGAAAGTGTTGAGGATTTCATATCACCTGTTTGTGTCGGTTTAACTCTGATTTCTCAGCCGCAAGATGAATGTGATCAGATTATAACATTTGATATTTTACCATCTAATGCGGATTTGGCAAAAGTTCTTTTTGATTGGCCAAATGTTCTAATAAATGATCTTACAGGAAAAGTTTGCTTTGAGTCAAATACAAACAAATTTGGTCAGAGTAATTTTGTGATCAAAGCTGATGATAATCAACTTAACAATAATATTTTTGAAAAATCCTTTACTCTCAATGTCAAAGCTGAAAATGATCCTCCTCTATTTGAAATATCAGAAAGTAAGATTATATTGTTAGAAGATTTTTCATTTGAAAAAAAGTTAACAATTTTTCCAAGGACTATTCCATTTGGCGAAGAAATTCAAAATGTAGTTTATTCATTAGAGCCTGAATCTGTTAATTTTGCACATATTTCTATTCATCCTTTAACAGGTGAATTATTAATAACATCAATCCCTAATCTAAATGGCTCACAATCATTTACAATTAAAGCAGATGACAGACAAACTATTAATAATAAGGCATATCAATCATTTACATTAACAATCACAAAAAAAAATGATCCGCCTGAATTTGAATTGAGTCAAGGGATATTATACATAAATGAAGATTTTAATGGAATAAAAACAATAGATATTAAGCCTTTACCTGTTCCTGAAGACGAGCAGAATCAAATAGTAACATATACCTTATTTCCTAAATCAATCAATTTTGCAGTCATTCAAATCAATAATCAGACTCTTCAAATTGAAATATCTACTGTTGAAAATACAACTGGTAAAAGGATGATTACAATTATCGCATCTGATGGTCAAAACGAAGCTTTTAAGGATTTCGAATTAATAATACTTCCTGTAAATCATCCGCCAAAAGCAATTGTTGATAATGACCTTATAATTGATGAAGGAAGTATTTTGACTTTAAATGGGTATCAATCTTATGATATTGATGATGATGAATTAAAATACTCTTGGGAACAAATATCAGGAAAATCAGCAATTATTAAAAACAATAATGAGTCAATTGCATATCTTCAAGTTCCTAAAATTTATTTGGTAAGTGAGGATATGACATTCAAATTGACTGTTTCAGATGGCAAAGTACAAGACAGTGACTATATTAATATTATTATACGAGATGTTTTTATATCTGGAGATATCAACGATGATGGCATGCTGGATATGCTTGATCTTGTTATTATGTTAGAAACTGTTGCAAATATTGAAGCATCAATTGATTTTATATTTAAGGAATATGCTGATGTAAATTTTAGCGGTGATATTGATATTGTAGATGTATTGTATGTTTTTAAACAAATCGTTGAATAATATTTTCAATATGAATTTTTAAGTTTTGGACATACGCCCTAAAATTTTATATTTTAAGGAGAAAAAATTGCATATATTATATTATCATCAACATTTTTGTACGCCAAAAGGTTGCTGTGGAACCAGATCATATGAAATGAGCGTACGTTTAATTAAAGAAGGTCATAAAGTTACTATAGTTTGCGGTTCTAGCCAGATAGGAAATACTGGATTAGATGGTAATTTTAAATATGGGCAAAGAAAGGGAATAGTTAATGGTATTAATGTTATTGAGCTTTCTCTGCCATATTCAAATAAAGATAATTTTTTCAAAAGAAGTATAACATTTATTAGATATGCTTTAAGAAGTATTTTCATTGCTTTAACTATCAAATACGATTTAATTTTTGCAACTTCAACACCTCTAACAGCATCAATACCCGGAATTATTGCACGTATTTTTAGAAAAAAAACTTTTATTTTTGAAGTAAGGGACTTATGGCCTGAATTACCTGAAAAAATGGGAGTTATAAAAAATCCAATTATACTTAAAATGCTTGATATTTTAGAATTATTTTCTTATCGCTTTGCAAATCATATCATCGGGTTATCACCAGGTATTGTTGATGGTGTTGCTAAAAGAGGAATTCATAATTCAAAAATTACTATGATTCCAAATGGGAGTGATAACGATCTTTTTGATTCTAATGAAAAATTTTGTATAAATAGCTATCAAAATTTTGTTTATAATATTAATAAAGGTAGTAATTTAAATTATTATCAAGATGTATTTTTTTTAAATAACAAACACTTTATTGCAATTTTTACTGGGGCTCATGGAATAGCAAATGGTCTTAATTCAGTATTAGATGCTGCTATTGAACTAAAAAAAAGAAAAAGAAATGATATATTAATTGTTTTTATTGGAGAAGGTAAATTAAAACCTGAATTAATTAAAAAATCAAAAGAATATGATCTTAATAATTGTTTATTTTTAGACCCTGTCCCCAAAGTTTATTTAGTTAATATTTTAAAAAATGCTGATATTGGACTTATGATACTTGCAAATATTGAAGCCTTTTACTTTTCAACATCACCTAATAAATTTTTTGATTACTTAGCCGCTGGAATACCAGTTCTTAATAACTATCCCGGATGGTTATCTCAGCTAATAAATGAATATAATTGCGGTATTTCAGTATTACCTGATAATTCACATTTATTTGCAAATGCCCTTGAATATGCTGCTGATAATAAAGAAGAAATGGAAAAAATGGGTTTAAACGCCAAAAAACTAGCATTAGAAAAATTTGACAGAAATATCCTTGCAAAAAAATTTGTAAATACGCTCGTTAATTACTCCCAACTCTGAAAATTATCTTTTAGTTTATTTTTTTTGATGAAGCTTGAAATAATTGACCGGACTTATTGGAAAGGTCTTTGGTTCTCTTGTATTATAATTTTAGCTTTATTTGATCTGGCACCTTGCCAAAATCTTTATGACTAAAACTTTAGATTCATTAAATTTTTTTCAATTTTCGCTGATATTTATAAGTGTTTGAATATATTGGTTTATTTTATATTCTTGTGTATTGATCTATTATTTACAAAAAAATTCAATAATTTAAATTTTTCAAAATACTGCTGTCAATTTAACGCTAATACAAATTAAATATTAAATGATACTTGCCTCTAATTCATGAACATTGGTTTAGAATGAAATACAATGAAAAGGCACGAATTGATTCAACACAAATATTTAAGAATTTTGCTATTGTTTTATAATTATTACCATCTACAAATGAAAAAATAGCCCTGATTCTTTTTGTAGTTTGTTAGCCATAAGAATCAAGTCCTTTTATAATTGTTCGTATTTAGCAAATTTTAGCTAATTAGCTTGGCTTATAAACAATAACAATAAAATATTTATCTGACTGTTTTTTTGAACAAAATGGAAAGAATTGTACAAATCCAAATAGAACCTTTTGGTAGTCCATAAATATCAAATAATATCAATTTAATAATAAATCATCAATAAAAAATATTAAAGAAATTCATTTCCATGCAAATTGATAACAATTGAATTTAAAAAAATAATAAAACACTTAAAATAATGCGTTTTTTTTTATTGACATTGATCAACTGTTTATCTAAATATTAAATACAAATTCAAGGGAAAAATGAATCATTATTACATGGTACTAAATTAACTGGCAAAAAATATGAATTTAAATAATACTATAGAAATTAAAATCAATGAAATCGATTTTGATGATAATACCTTTCAGATTTCTACTGAAAAAAGTATTGATAAACTGTGCAGTTCAATTGAATATATAGGGCTGATAAATAATCCTGTTTTAAAAATAAAAAAAAATGAATCTAAACAATATAAGATTATTTGTGGATTTAAAAGACTTAAAGCCTTAAAACAGCTAAAATTCAATACTGTGATTATAAAACTTGTTAATGAAGATGATCTTACTTGTGCAATTTTGGCAATACTTGATAATTCACATAATCGTCAGTTAAATTTAATTGAACAATCAAGAGCTATTAATCTTATTAGTTCATTTATTTCTGAAGATAAAGATTTATATAAAGTACTTTCAAATATTGGTTTTATTAACAATAGAAAAATTATAAAAAAAATTAGTAAATTGTGTAAAATGCCATTTGAAATTCAAAATGCTGTTATAGAAAATAAAATTTCTCTAAAAATATCTGAGGAACTTGCAACACTTACTGAGGATGAATCTGTAAAAATTTCAAATTTTTTTTGTAATTTCAATTTAAGTTTTGGAAAACAAATTGAATTTCTTGAATATATTAAAGATATATCTAAGCGCGATAATATTTCTATATTAAAAATTTTATATTCAAATGAAATTCATAATATTTTGAATAATAATGATATAGATAACAGAATAAAAGCTGATGAAATAAGATATTATATTAAGAAAAAAAGATTTCCAAATCTTAGTAATAAAGAAGAAATATTTAATAATGAAATATCTAAATTAAAATTATTAAAAGGAATGCAGTTTCAGCATTCTCCTTTTTTTGAAGGTGATTCATATACAATTAATATGAAAATAAAAAACAATGAAGACCTTAAAAAATTTATAAAAAAATTGGAGGACATATCAAAACATCTGCAAATTAATGATCTTGATTTAAAATATAATAATTAAAATATACAATAATATAAAGAATTTAATTCAAATGAATAAAAAAAACATCATAACTGTTTTTATAAGATTGCTTGTGATAATCAATTTATACATAATTATAAATGGTTGTGATGATAAAACAAACTTTGACACCCTAAAAGTTTTAACCAATCCTGTCAGTATAAACTCAGATAATAGTAATTTAGAAAATAATCAAAATTATAAAAAGGTTAAAATAAATGGCTTTATTCAAAAAGGACCATTTATAAGCGGATCTGAGATTATTATTCAAGAGTTAGATGACTTGCTTTACTCTATTGGAAGATTGCACCATACAACAACAAATGATGATTTTGGCAGTTTTTTTTTAAATTGTCTTTTAGATCAAAATACAAAATTTATTGAAATAATAGCTCAGGGTTACTATTTTAATGAAGTAAGCGGCCAATTATCTGATGGACCAATAAATTTAAGATCTATTATAAATATCAATAGTATTCATGATATTGATATAAATATAAATGTATTAACCAATCTTGCATATGAAAGGATAAAATACATTTATAAAGAAACAATAAATATTTATGAAGATCCCTTAAATTGCTTTATAAATGCAAAGCATCAAGCTGAAAAAGAAATTCTTTTAATATTTGAAGAACAAATAAAAACCTTAAAAAATGTTTTAAATATTCCTCATAGTTATTCTAATGATTCCCTTGAATTTGAAAATTTGGATATGAAACCATCAGTTAATACAGATACGAATAATTATGAATTAAATGATAATAACCTTCAGCTTTTAATCATTTCAGCTCTTTTACAGGCTAATAATAATACAGCTGTTTTATCAGAATTTATTAATTACATTCAAATAGATATTAAAAATTTTGGAAAAATAAGTAATCAGGCTTTGCAAGATTTAATAAACATGAATGAATATGATCTTCAGTTTGATGCTAATTTTTATGATACAGTCAGTATTAGTAAAACATTTGAAAATTTAATAAATAGATACCAAAGTTTGAGTCAAAAAAGTTTCTCATTTATTGAAAAAGAGCTTTTTAAAAAATTAAAAAATCCATCTTTAGATGGTTCTTTTGATTATCAGCAAATTATTTATGCTTCAGCCGGCATACAAAGAATAGATGATTATAAAACACCTGATTCACAAGATTACTTAACACCACGAAAAGATATTTCTCTTTTTATGAAAGAAATAGATTGTTTAAGAAGTGAAGATACAAATTGCTATTCAACTTGGGGATTTGAACCTGAAAATGTTCCCTTAAATGGAAAATTATTTTTACCAAAAGGAGAAGGCAATTTTCCAATTGCTTTTATTATTCATGGTAATCATTATCTAATTGAAAAATCAGACTATGATAATCAATATGAAATAAATCAGTCAGAAGATGGATTTATTTATTTATGTCAGCATTTAGCATCACATGGAGTAGCTGCGGTTACAGTTGATGAAAATTTTCTAAACAGCGGTTTTTTCTTAGGTGAAATGCCAGTTAGAGCAATAGTTCTACTTGAGCATATTAAACAATTTCATATTTGGAACAATAATGAAAATCACCCTTTATATGATACAATTGATGTTGATAATATAATGTTAATAGGACATTCTAGGGGGGGAGAAGCTATAGTACATGCAAGTTATTTTAATAATATAAATGAACTATTTCCATTTCAGGGCATTACTGATTATGAAGTAAAATTTGATGGAAAGAGCTATAATAGTGTTAATGGTAATAATTATTATTATGGCCCATATCATTTTAACATTAAAGCAATTGTTTCTATTGCACCTACAGTTGGACAGTATTATCCAGTAGATCCTGATTCACCTGTTTATACTTTTGATCCATTATTAAGAGACAATTTTTTTATTATTCAAGGTTCAATTGATGCTGATCAAACTGATTTTCCGGGTGAAATCACTTATAATAATGCTCAACCCAAATGGATAAAATCTCTATTTTATATTTACAATGCAAATCATAATTATTTTAATCAAAATTGGGATGATGAACTGAAAAGGCAAAATGATGAAATTTTATCAAGAAATAATCAAGAAATAATTACTAAAGCTTATGTAAATACGATTGCTAAAGCATTACTACAAAATAAATTTGAATATGAATATGTTTTAAAAAATTATGATAAAGCTTTTATATGGTTTCCTGATGAAATTGAGTATGATTATGAATACCAGATATATAATAAATATTATAATCAAGACGATTTTTCTCAAAATAATCAAGAAGATGATGATGAAAATGAGCAAGATCAAATACAAGACCCTGAAAATGATTTAAATAATACTTTTTCTGATGCAATTGAATTAAATATTAATAAATCTTATGATTATACAATTGAATCAAAAGGTGATCTTGATTTTTATAAGGTAAAAAAAGATAATTTGTCTTATTATGAAAACTTAATAATAAAAACTGAAGCAGAAATGCGAATAGGAATAACTCTTTTTGATGAGCTAAATAATAATAATTTAAAAAATGGTATTGCTTTTGGAAATTATGGAACAACAAATATTGATGAAAACTATGATTATTATTATAAAAATGTTTTAAAAATGGATTCTGATTTTGAATCATTAAAAACAATAACAGGATTTTATTATATATTAATAAGAGCATATTATACAAAAGATATTGGGGAATATTCGTTAGATATTATTTGTGAATGATCTGCAATTTTTGTTAAATTTTTACAAAGCTGTCTTATACTTCATTAAATCAATCAAAATATTTTGATTGGGCATAATTTATAATTTTTTTTCTAATAAGATCATGTAGCTTTATCATAATTTTCTCTCAACAATTAGTATTTGTTTTATTAAATTTCAACAAATCATCTCTTAAAACTATATTACAAGTTTCTGATATTGTATCAAAGACAAGAACAGCAATATTTGCTTTTAACTGATTCATAACTAAATCCACTTTTTGTTGAAGTGAAATTTCTTCATCACCAAAATCTGTTTTATCTCTGGTTACAAATTCTTCAATAACAGCTTGTAATATTTCAAGCTGTAGTTTGTTATAAGGAACTTCTACAATTTGTTCATTAATTTTATTCACTTAAAATCCCTAATTATCCATTTGATCCTACAGATTTAGTCATAAAGATTTTGGCAAGGCGCCAGATCAAAATTATCCGCAGGCGTACAATAGTACGTTGAGGACGAATTTTTATATGGGAACACAGTCCAAAATCTTTATAACTAAATCTGTATTCTAATTTTTTCATCACCATTCTCATCTATATATTCAGAACTTACAATAATTCGTTTTACATTTGGATAGATACGTATTTTTTCATCAATTAAAATTCTGAAGTCTTTTTCTACATCATCTATATGATCTATCCCAGGATTTATCTTTAAATTGAGCAGATTCAAAATTCATTATTTTTGATGAAATATATATTAATTATAAAAAGAAAAAAAATGCATTAAATAAATAATAAAGGCCATATCAATTTTATTATTAAAATTATTTTTTATTGATTTATTATCATTTACATTAACAAATAATTTTAAAGCCAGCATAATATCTTTTAATTCTATTTTGCCATTTAAATCAAGATCACAAAAAATAGGATTAAATTTAATTCTAACAGCAGGGTCGCCTATGAAATTAAACATTTGCATGGCATAATCAGACATTCCAGATCCATAAGCATTTATTTTGGCGCTATATATAATTTTACCTGCTTCAAGTCTGTCATATTTTAATAAATTTAAAAAAATTTGTTTTCCTAAAATTTTTACATCAGAAGTATTTGATAAGCCTGAAGGACCAAAAGCTGCAATAGCACCTTTAGAAGGAGTTTTAACAAATTCTTCTGTAAGGGAATAGGTACTAAAATGAGCAAAATAACCACTCAAACAATTAAGAGATATTGCAAATGTAAGTTTGTTTTGATTTGTTAGTTTTTGGATATCTGATGAATCAAACATAAATTCACCAGCCCAATTTGTAAGTCCTCCATGTCCAACGAAATTTGTAATTAAAGCTCCTTTATTAATTGATGAAATAATTTCTGATTTTGCAAGTTCAGCATTATTTGAAAGTTTACCTAAATATATTTTTATGATTTCAAAAAAATCAGGTATATAATTGCTTAGTTCATTTTGAATTTCTTCATATTTAAAATCTAGCGGTGTATCATTATCTGGATTATCAGATATAAGCAAAATTTCTTTTAAATCAATGTCTTGATTAGTTTCAAAGTTAATTATTTTTTGTATCTGATCAGAAATATCTTGATTCGTATTACCTGAAAGTCTTCCTATAGCCATTTCAGGGACAGAATCCTCGCCTTGAATACATACAAACCAATTGTCATCTGGTACAATGCCCATTTGAGAATCATATGATAGATGAGTAGGAACAATATTTTTCTTACCTGTTTTTAACAAATCTTTGTAATCAATATTTGCATCTCCAATAAGCAAAACAAATGAAGCAGCAGGTGGAGTCCAATTTTCATATGCAAATTTTAGAAAATCTTTTATTGCATTTGGACTAAATAAACCAGAATTGAAATTATGATAAATAGATTCAACTGTTACAATCTCAACTCTTTGAAATGTATTTTTTCGATAATTAGCAAGTACATTTAGCTCTGGAATAAATGATTCAGGTCCAATTATAATATAATCAGCACCTTTTGATGTATCTTTTAAATTGTCAAATTCTACATATTTAATTTTTTGAGGTGTTTTTATTTTGTTTTCACAAAGAACAAAAAAATCATTTTTTTCACTAATATTGTATTGAAAATATATATTGAATTTTGATGATATTTCATTTACTTTAAAATTTTTAATTTCTTTTACATTTGATAAATCAGTAATATCAAAAAGCCTTATATTATTATTATTAAAATTATTTATATGTATTTCTAAACAATCATTTGAAGAAATTGAAAATAATAAATTATCATCTACAGCTTTTAAATCGCGCATATAATCTAATTCAATCCAGTTTAAATAGAAACTGTCGATATTTTCATTGATTTGTTTTGAAATTATTTCAATATTATTATCTCCATTTATAATATTATTTTGATTTATTTCAGATATCTGAACATATTCAATATTCCCTGCCCAAATATCATCAGAAATATTTTGATTATTGTTAAAATTTATTACTGTATTTCGGGTAAATAATGAACGTCCAGTGAAGCCTAATTTCAAAAAAGCGTTAGAATTAATGCTTGAAGGTGATGGTATATTGATTGTGTAATTCTTATTATCATTTGTAAAAATTCTTTCCCAAAACCAGATGTCAATCTCTGTAGGTGAAGGCAATAATGAATAAATTGTACTATTTTTTTCAAAATGCAAGCTTTGCCAAAAATTTGTAATTTGACTGCAAAAGCTATAAGGAAAACCATCAATGATTTGAATTTGATTTATTTTTTTGTTTTTCATATTTTCAGTCAGATAATCAAAACAAATCCAGTAAATATTTGATGTCGAATATTTGTCTTCATATTTTCTGGCATAAAATTCAATATAATCTCCTTGTTTAAAACCATTATAATCGCAAAAAACATTAAATGAATGTTTGAGATTGCAATTTATTAGCTCTAATGAATATGGATTTATTTTTGAAGGATCAATTCCAGTATTTTTTATGTCATCATATGTTATTTTATATAAACCATTTTCTGTAATAAAAATTTTTATAGAATCATTTATTATTTGAAAATTTGAATTTTTATTAGTTTTTTTAGAGTTATTATCTTTTTTATAAAATGTTTGATTAAGATTATTAATATCTGTTTTATAATTTAATATTGTTTCATTTTTAATTTTTTCGAAAAAAGAATATGTTTCAATATTTTGTCTTTTTTTCATAAATTTATTGTATATCAGCTTGAATTTAATTCTTTTATAATATTTTAACTGCTTTGTAACAGGATTCCATTGAAATGGATAAAGTTTTATTCTTTTAAAAGAAGTGCCTCTAAATATGCCGCTTTTATCAATTTCAACAATTGTTTTTGGAAACATATTATTATTATTATATATTTCACAATTTTTTTCATATTTTTTTATATATTTATTATTATCATGATCAATCCAAATAATAGGATTTGGAGAAATATTTATATTATCAATATTTTTTGAAATGTTTTTTTCATCAATTGCTATTTTAACAGGCCCTTCTATTTCCATTAAAAAGCTATAAAAAGGCATTACAGGCAAACCAGAATTAGATATTGTATTAAGCTCTGGGCAATGAATTTTATCATAATTATCATTTTTTATTTTGAAAGAATGTATTTTAAAATCAGGTATTTGATATTCAAGCACTGTTAAGTTGTTTAATTCTTTTGTAATTTGAACATCTGCTTTTAAAAAATGGAATGAATAAAACTCACAAAAAATAAAAAAAAATAAAAAAAATATATATTTCATATTTTCCTCATAAAATTAAAGGCTGTCTATAACAGGTTTTGATTTTGGATAATTATATCTACAGATTTAGTCATAAAGATTTTGGACTTCGTTCCCAGATAAAAATTCGTCCTCAACGTACTATTTTTTGATTTTGGATAATTATATCTACAGATTTAGTCATAAAGATTTTGGACTTCGTTCCCAGATAAAAATTCGTCCTCAACGTACTATTTTTTGATTTTGGATAATTATATCTACAGATTTAGTCATAAAGATTTTGGACTTCGTTCCCAGATAAAAATTCGTCCTCAACGTACTATAGTACGCCTGCGGATAATTTTGATCTGGCGCCTTGCCAAAATCTTTATGACTAAATCTGTATCTAAACAAAAGATTAACATATTTTCAGTTGAATATAAACTTAAAATCATTTATAATAGTAAAATTAATGTTAAATGGAGGAAAAGAATGCTTCGTTCCCAAAATAGAATACTATTTGAAACAATAAAACGTTTATTAAGAAAAGGTGCTACTGGCAATTTAAAAAAAATAGTAAATAAAACACATGCAGCAGACTTATCAATTTTTTTTGGTTTTATATCTTATGCAGATCAAAAGCGTATATTTGATTTTATTGAAGATAAGGAAAAAAAGGGATTATTATTAAGTGAATTAGAAAAAGATACATTTCTAAGATTAATTAGTGATATACCTGATAATGTTATTATTTCTATACTTGAAACAATGCCTAATGATGATGTTGCGGATTTAATTGGAAAACTTCCACCTGAAAGAGCAAGCTGCATACTTGAAGGTATGAATAAGATTGATTCTGAGGAAGTTGAAGTTTTGCTTCGATATGATGATAAAACTGCCGGCGGTATTATGAATCCACATTTTGTAGCTCTTAAAGAAGATATAACCGCTGGAGAAGCTATTGCTTCATTACAAAAAGAGTATCGTGATGTTGAAATGCCTTTTTATTTGTATGTTATTGATGAATATGGAAGATTGGTTGGAGTTTGTTCATTAAGACAGTTAGTAGTTTTTTCATCTGAAAAATTATTAAAAGATTTTATGACTATTGATGTGCTATCAGTACAAACAGATATGGATCAAGAAGAGGTTGCTAAAATTGTTGCCCGCTATGATATACTTGCTGTTCCTGTAACTGATGAAAACAATAAACTTGTAGGAATTATTACTGTTGATGATATAATTGATATTATAAGAGAAGAAGCCACAGAAGATATTTTAAAAATGGCAGGTGCTGGTGAAGAATTTGGAGAGACAAAATCTGTTTTTTTAAGTACTAGAAATCGACTTCCCTGGTTATTTGCAAGCTGTCTTGGCGGAATATTAGCATTTTGTATAATAAGTAATTTTGAAAAAACATTATCAAAACTTACTTTTCTTGCAGCCTTTATTCCTGTTATAATGGGAATGGGAGGTAATGTAGGAACTCAATCATCCACTATAGTTGTTAGAGGTATTGCTACTGGCAGAATAATTATAAAAGATATTATACCTGTTGTCTGGAAAGAAGTATTAATTGGCTTGATTTTAGGTATTTGCTATGGCGTATTTATTGGAATAGTTGCAGCATCAAGCTATAGCAAATGGCAGCTTGGTATTGTAGTTGGGGCTTCTGTATTGTCGTCAATGATCATAGCAACTTTTATAGGTTCACTTGTGCCAATGCTTTTTGCACGAATCAACATTGATCCAGCAGTTGCTACAGGACCATTTGTTACAACAGCTATTGATATACTAAGTGTATATTTTTATTTTATGATAGCAATATTTTTCTTTAATATATGAACTCTTTTTCATGCCAGGCAATAATTATTCGCTCCATCCAATATGGGGATTCTGATCTCATAATAAATTTTTTAACCGACAATATGGGAAAAATCTCTGCTATTGCAAAATACGCTAAAAAAAGCGTTAAAAGATTTCAAGGCGCATTAGAACTTTTCAATAAACTTAATATAATTATAAAACCTGTCAAAAATAAAAATCCACTGATTTTACAAGAAGCTTCAATAATCCAACCATTTGAAAATATTCGCAGCAGTATTATTCATACTGCTTATGCAAGCTATTTTGCTGAAATTATTAACAGCTGGCTTGAAGAAAAATATGACCAAAAAGCAACTTATGATTTATTAAATAATATTTTAGAAGAACTTGATAAAGGAAAAATAAATCCAAATATAATAAGTATCCTGTTTCAAATGCATTTTTTAACAATTACAGGTATTAAGCCAAATCTATTAACATGTATAAAGTGCAAACGCCATATTGATGATATAAAAGAATTTGAAATTTTTTTTAATTTAAAAAAAGGAAGTATTATATGTCCAAATTGTAGTAAGAAATTAGACAATATTGTGCTTATTAAAAAATCAATTAAAGAATTAAACTGGATATCAAATGTAGATTTTGAAACAGCAAAAAGAATTCGCCCTTCACATGAAACAACAATTAACGCAATAACTTTTCTTGAAAATTTTTTACCATATTATCTAGAAAAACAACCAAAAAGTCTAATCTTTATCAAAAATTTAAGAAAGAGTAAGCAGGTAAAAGTTTGAATTTAACCTTTAAATATAATATTTATTTTGATGATCAATATATTGATTCCTCATACAAATCTCTAATCAAATAGTTAATTATCAATTTTACTCAAATACTATATCATAAAGATTTACATAGCTATATAAGATAATATATATAAAATCAGTATATTATTTGCAAGAAATAAAACACAGCAATATGGCCTAGATCATCTCATGCATTGAAAATTATGAATAGATTGAAAAAAAATTTTATTGTGATATATTTAAATTCTATGGGCTCATTAAATGAAATTTGTATTTATTTATAAAAAATTTGAAAAAATTTATCTTTATAAAATATAATGACTTTGTGGACTTTGTGGCTGTACAACGACAAAAAGTGGAAAATAGGAAAAGGCAAAAAAAAATGTAAATATTTAGATAGACGAGGTATCTTTTTGTTGACAAATACTTTTAATGAAAGCCCCTAAATATAGCCTTCAATTTATTCTCCGAATATTCAGTCAGTCATTTACTATATAAATATTTGATCTTTAATTCTCTTATTTTATTGGGCACATAATTGTCTACTCGATAATTTTCACCCTCTTCAATTATTATAGTTAATCCCTTTGGATATTTTGCTAGAAGCTCTTCTAACAGACTTATTGCATTTACCCCATCTTTATCATTACTTCCATTGACCAGGCAAATTGCCATGTATTGATTACTGAGTCAAAAAATATAAAAAATACGAATATTCAAAAAATATTGCATTTATGTCTGAAATACAATAAAATTATATGATAAAAATGGAAGTGTTTAAGAAATTTTCAATATTTTTAAAAAATTCAATAATTTTTAATATTTCTAAAAAAATCAATAAAAAACAAAAGTTATAAAAACTACAAAATCTGAAAAATAATTTACCCTTACTTTTTCAATTATGGAGGCCAACATGCATAAATTAATTCGATTTGACTGGGCCATAAAAAAAATTCTACGTGATAAATCAAACTTTGACATTCTTGAAGGTTTATTGACAGCTCTAATTCAGGAAGATATTACAGTCATAAACTTTTTGGAAAGTGAAAGTAATCAAGATGATGATTCGGACAAATTCAATCGAGTAGACATTCTTGTAGAAAATCAAAAAAAGGAGCTTATCATTATTGAAGTTCAGGTTAGATCTGAATATGATTATTTCCATCGTATAGTTTATGGAGTCTCAAAACTTATTACAGATTATATGCAAAAAGGTCAGCCTTATGGTGAATTGAAAAAAGTCATATCCATAAGTATTGCGTATTTTAACTTGGGTTTGGGAAAAGATTATCTTTACTATGGCTCAACACGATTTATTGGCGTTAATCAAAGCGATGAGTTAAAATTAACACAAAACCAGGAAGATATATTTGGAACAGAATATGTTCATAAAATATTTCCCGAATACTATTTGATTCGCGTAGGAAAATTTAAAAACGAAGTAAAAAAAGCAATTGATGAATGGATATATATGTTCAAAAATAGTGAGATTAAACAAGAGTTTACCTCCAAAAATATTCAATTGGCATCTGAAAAATTACGCCTGTTAAAATTAAATGAACAAGAAAAAAAAGAATATGATCGATATATGGAGAATAGATCATATGAAGCTTCTATGATGTGGTCTTCAAAGGAAGAAGGTAGAAAAGAAGGTAGAAAAGAAGGTAGAAAAGAAGGTGAATTAAAAGGTAAAATTATCGGTGAAATAGAAACTTTAAAATTGATACTAAAAAATCAATCTTTGCCTGAAGATTTTATTAATAGCACTAACGATAAGTTGGAAGCATTAAATGAACAATTAGAAGAATTTAAGTATCTGTGATTTTTTATTAATATTTTATTTTCAAATTTTTTTGTTATAGATATGTTTATATGAAAGTTCCAGAATTTGAAATAAATTCAATATATTAAGAAATTCTAACTTTCATCCTTTGTTGTGATAACAATTTATATGAAAGTATCTTAATTTAAAATAAATTCAATATATTAAAAAATTCTAACTTTCATCCTTTGTTGTG
>Ga0272440_1001362_pt1 | contig 19978 bp, 11 predicted proteins | sample SSMMMBAug17_FD_192440 | JGI IMG/M metagenome (GOLD analysis project Ga0272440, IMG submission 192440) | Marine sediment archaeal communities from Little Sippewissett salt marsh, Falmouth, MA, United States - SSM-MMB-Aug17 | ecosystem: Environmental > Aquatic > Marine > Wetlands > Sediment ...
CTACACGATTGATCCATTTAAAAAAATAAAATGTACAGGATTTATCTCTGGCTCATTCGTTTTTATGATAATCATTCGCTGAAAAGATCCACTTTTCATATTGTTTCCTGAATGAAATTCGTAGTTAAGTACTGTTGAATGCTGTGGCGCAATATCAAACTTTTCATCAGAAAGATATTTGATGTTCAGGACTGGCGGCAAGAAAATGGTTAACGTACCATCACCCTCATTTTTTATATCTATTGAATGTGTGTATACATTGCCAATAGAGATTTGCCCCAAATCATAATTAATACTATTGAAACAAGCTTTGGGTGTCAATCGTTTAAATCGAACAGGTAACGAAACCAACACCTGATCATCTGGCTGAATAAGACTCAATCCAACACCATCATAACTGTTTACTCTTAATCCTGAATCTGGAATATTTTCAAGCCTTGCATAAATATATTCTTCCTTAAGTTGAAAGCTGACATTATTATGCATACGCCTGTCAGCCTGGATTTCCAGTTTTTTATTTGAGTCGAGATAGTTTTCCATTTTGATCATTTTGAATATCGACTGATTGGTGTCAACTATACCAAAATCAAATTCAGCAGGGTTCAGCATAATACCCTTCAGTATCACCTTTAAAGAGATATAGAGTGGTTGTTGCTGGCCATTCTTTATGTCAACGATTATAGAAACATTGTTCACACCAACACTTAGGCCTTTGGTTGTGATATTGAGGTCCATTATTTTTCGAGCAGGCTTATGTTGATTGCAGGAATGTATGTTGAATTTATTATCAGTATCTTGATAGGTTAACTGTATATCAGCAGATTCTATTCCCCAATTAATAAAAACAATTTGCACAGTTTTGTTTTGATTTTTGTCAAGCAACAAATCCACTGGTTTTTTATATGTTATATATGGACCGGCACTAAATATTTTTAAAAAAAACTCTAAATAAAAGGATTTATATTTTTTCTGAAAATCATTTGTTTCACAAAGAATCCTTACTTTATGTTCACCAATATACAAATGAGATATCACTGGTTTTATTTCAATATTCTTCAGTTGATCAGGCGCGACATTTATGAATAAAACTTTATTTTTCAGAGAGGATTGTTTATCATAAGTCAGATCTTTTGCAGCTATCTTTAGCCATTTTGGACAATTTCTAATTGATAATTGCAGGGGTTGATTTCCATTATTAATAATTCTTAAATGATAAGATTTTGGATTTTGTTCGATCGCATATAAATCAAAGTTACCAAAATGGTGCTTTTTGGGGTAAGTACAATTGTTGAATGAATATTTACCGAGCGGAAATGCCTTATATGCCAGCTGTCCTATAATGACTATCGCTATTCTTATAGGGGTTTGTACAATTTTTATTGTCAGCGTTGTGTGAATATTTGTATATGATATTTTTGTACTATCGACTACAATAGAAATATGAAAGGATGTATTGTATTTGATAAATGGTGGGCTTTTAGATAATTTTCTTACAGAACATCCCAGCAAATCATCACTCTCGACAAATATCTTAAATGACTGATTTGATAAATTTGTCAAATATATTGAATTTTTTATTTTTCCGCCCAGGGGAATCATTCCAATATCAAGGACATACTGATTGTTTAGATATTTAATACTATCGCCACTGATAATATAGGTTGGTAGCGATTGATCGGGCATTGTCCAAATCCCCCCTGATTTTAATTTGCTTGAGAGTTTGGACAATGCCGTCAGGTTGGGCATATGCATTTTAGGGAACATCAGACAATTTTTCACCTGTTTTTTCTTCAAAAAAATGAGCCAGGATATTCGCAGGTATAAAATAAGAAACGCCTTCAACCGGTGCAAGATTTGTGTTTACCTGTCCCCTTAAAACAGCGACAGCAACACCAACCACTTGTTGGGTTTTGACCAAGAATATTGGTCCTCCGCTATTACCGGCATTTAAAGGCATACCAGAAGCAATAAATATATTCTCATCAGGTTTAAAAGTCGAAAGACTTCCTTTCGCTGTAACTGCCGGTTTATCAGCAGATGATGCCATGCCAACAAGTGGATATCCAATGGCAACAATTTCATCTCCTTCATGTCCAGATTCATATTGGGCAGAATCTGTAAGTGTTAAAGGCGGTAATGAATTATCAGAAATTTTAAGTATCGCAAGATCGTTGGCTTTTCCATAGTTTCTTGCAACACCTTCAATTTGTGCAGCATGCATTCTGCCTCTAAAATCTTTGACAATAATATCTTCATAACGGAGACTGCACTCGATTACATGAGCATTTGTGGCAACATAGCCTGGTTTAACAATAAAACCTGTTCCAGATCCACAATTTGATCCATCACTTCCCTTGGGAATTACCAATACGATACTTCTATTTGCTTTTTCAAACAATGTTTTTATTGAACCTGAAGTTCCCTTGGTACCATGACCTGTTCCAATTAAAACATTGAACCATTCCGCATCTAAAATGACAAATAGGTTAAGAGAAAACCCAAGAAAAAAGATAAAAAATAAAAAAAACTTGATACCCGAAGTTGGTGTTTTTTGGGCCATGATTATACTCCTTTTTTTTGATCCAAATATTAATTATAAATACTCTCCACATTTTGCACAAACCGGTCCTTTGGGAACTATTTCAAAACATGTTGGGCATTCAACCTCAAGTACTTCTTGTACATTTTGAGCTTTCGGTTTTGCCTTGGCCTTTTTGTTTTGAGTTTCAGTTTTTTGGATTGGCTTTTGAGAAACTTTATTAGCGGTTTGTGTCTCGCGTTGTTGAGTCACTCGCTGTGTGCCTTGAGATGGTTTTTTTACAGTTGTCTGACCTGCCTTTCTCGCAGTTTGTTCATTTGCTGCAGGCCTGGTTTGTTGTTGCTTTTGTGCGTTGGGCTTTGTTCTGGACTGATGTTGCGATGTTGCCTTTGCTCCTGTTTTTGATGAATGATGTTTCGTTTGGGTTTTTGGTTTGATCCTGGCTTGTGGTTGCGGTTTCGGTCGTGGTCTGATTTGCTGTAACTGTTGTTGTGTTGGTCGTGTTCTGAACTGCTGTTGATCTGCATCGTCATCATGTTGCGCTTCATCAACATTTTGTTGATAGTTATCTTCCATTTCGTTCACTTCGTTCACTTCGTCCACTTCGTCCATATCCTCTACTTCATCCACTTCATCTAATTCTTCCACTTCACCTATTTCCTCTATTATGTCCGTTTCATCAGTCGTGTCATGAATTTCTTCATATTCATATGAGTTGTCATCTGATATTTCATCATGTGAAGAGAATTCTTCTTCTTTTTGTTCATACTGATTTTCATAAACCACTTCCTGACCAGGATACCAGGAACAGTTTGGGCAGGGAGAACTCTCAGAAATTGGCCCTGTATACTCAAAACATCCCTCACATTCAATATCATCAGCAGCTTCATCTATTCCATGGTCAATGGTTATGCCACAATTCCAGCATTCTTCCAGGTCATCTGGAAGCTTTGCGGCACAATTTTCACATTCGATCTGTTTTGCAACAACTTCTTTACAATGGATGCATTTAATGGCGCGTACATTGATCGGATTTTCACAATTTGGGCAAGGCCGTTTTTGACTGGTTAATATTGACCCTTTTTTGACTGCCTTCTTCTTTGTTTGAACCATCCGAACATCTTCATCTTTTTCAGTGCGTTTTTTCAAAATTCTATCTATGTCCAGGACCGGAATTTTTTTCAAAACAAATTCAGTTCCAAATGTCGTCTTTTTTGTCACTTTGTATTTACCCTGAAACATAATAAATGATGAAAGCGCCTGATTGTATTCATCATAGCTAAGTTTTTTACTCTTAAACTTTGATTTTATTCTATTAAGCGCATTTTTCAACTGTTTATATTCAATATCAGACAATAGTTCTTCTGGAATTCTGATATTTCGTTCATATTCCAATGCCGCATGAAAGGGAGATGCTTTTTTACGATTGGTCGTTTCATCACCTGTTCGCATCGTTGGATAGACATGTTCCAAATAAAAATCAATCAGTAAATGATACACATGAATCAGTTTACGTTCTTTTAACAATTCAATTACTTTTTCTATCTGATCGAACAATTTTTTGCGATGAGATTCATACTCAGGGCTGGGGTCACGGTACAAAATATCGACTGAAGCATAATCATCACCCAAATCTACTTCGTCAGTAATAATATCTGTTTGTTGGTATTCATAGCTATGAATATTGGTGACAGAGCCATCGTCATTTTTATCTTCAAAAACTTTTAAAATCCCCAGTAACTTAGCCAGAACAAAAGCTCTGATGGCACTTTCATATTTATTCACCTGTGCGAGTGTCTTGGGTATAATATCATTGAATTGAAACCGGTTCCGATGAATATGAATATCTTCTTGGTTTTCAGGATTGAATGATTTTGGATTTCCACAGAATTTATCATATTGTGTTTTTAAACCATTGACCTCGGTTACAGATGACGGATAAAATGCTGTTGCCCCGCCTAACTCATTGTAAAAAATGATGGATGACTTTTTTCTTTCACCAATATTTTTAATTTGAGGTCCTAAATCTCCAGGTTGTTGCATGTTTTTTAACATATCTTCAAATTCAGTAGATCGCACAGAATCATTGGTATCAAGACCGATTAAATATGGCTTCTGATAAGGGGTTACCCTGAATTGAACCTGATCGACATTCACAGTTGGTTTGAGCCATACTTTTGCACGTTTATATGAAGATTGAATCAGATTTCTTCTCTCTTGAATAGAGCAACGCCTGTCATCCATTAACATTTCCAGTGCCGAAGGTTGATTTTCATGATTTTCAAAAAATTTACGACATTCATTCATAACTTGTTCTTCAATGACTTCATTTGAATTGTTCTGAATAAATTGCAACGCTTCTGTAACAGAATCAACCTTGAAAATCGTTGATAAAATTTGTTTACTGACTTGAATCAAATTCTGACTTTGTTCTTCCTCTACAGAACCCAGCCATATATTGTACCATTCATCAATATCACCTTCTTTATAAAGCGTTTTGATAGTGGCATAATCAACTTTTGTTGAGTAATATTTCTCTTTTTCTGATAGACGATCTCTTATATCATTCAACCCACGCGTGAGCTGGTGATATTTCGCTATTAAACCTTTTCCATTGGCATGATCATCTCCTAAATATTTATCAATTTCCTCACAAATTGTCCTACCGCGTTTGGCCACTTGTTTCATCACACGTGCATAAAGATAGTTGTAAAGAATACCAAAATCTTCATCCGGTTCTGCGGCAACAAGTTGTTCAATGTCATTGGCGACATCTGCCTTTCTAAATAAAATTTGCCTGGCGTGTTTACTTAGATCCAGGTGAAGCTGTTCTAATTGAAAGTGATATTGCTCAGTAGCACTGTTCCACTTCTCAAGAGATCCATCAAAATAGGGGATATAATTAAAAAGATCGTTTTTCAATAGCTTTTTCATTTCTTGCAGCATCGATAGGGCATAAGAGATACCGTACTTCGACTCATTTGCCATTTCTTTTGCTCTTTTTTGAATACCTTCCTTCAGATTTTCCAAATAGCGTTTCATGTTACTATGTATAATTCGTACATCTGTTCCCCATTCATCTGGGTTGTCACTGTCCTCTTTTGCCATTAGCTTTTCAATATCGTGACGTCTTTCACTCAATATCCTGTGTTTTTCATCATCCGGAACCTGCTCCAATTCTGTTCTGATTTTTCTGGCTTTGTCCCAGATATAACTCAAAAAATCTTTTCCTGCTTCCTTATTATACCATAGCAAGGCTTTTTCAACATCATTTTGATTGATACTTCCAGTACCATCAAGTTTAGTGTATTCTCCCTGAACAAAATTGATTTCTGGGGCAGTCAAAAAAGATGTAAACAGAATATCAAGGGGCTGATCTATCACATTTTGCTGCCAATGCTCTAAAATATTTTTTGCCAATCTGCAAGCACATGCGCGATGAACGCGTTCAACAGGAAATGTAATTGCTGAAAGACCAAAAGAACAAAATCGTGTAGTGTAAGTATCACCTTTTAAATTATCAGATGCAATTTGACTGCTGGATTTCCAAAATTCGTGAACGCAGGCGTTGTCAATGAAATTTTTTAAATTGACGCGTATGGCGCGTTTCAAGCCAGCAAAATCACCCTGGGTAAACTCTTGAAAAATAATTTCAGCAACCATCTGATACATTGAATATTCTTCACCTTTCGATCCGATACCTTCGTTTGCTTCATTTTGTCCTTCAAGAAGATAGGTATAATCAAATGGAGGCGGAAAAGATTCAACCGGTTCTTGGCCTGACCAATTACCAACAAAAGAATTTCCAAAGGAATAATGATTCAACTCCATTAATGCAGCATAACCATTTGCTTTCATTCTTTCAGCGCCTGCATAGGAATTAAAAAATGATGGTAAGAAAAATATTCCCACGCGTGTTGATCCTTTAAAAATTTCTTTTAGAAGAAAGCCCATATCAAGGAATGTGCCACTTCCAGTGCCGCCGGCCAAGGATGAAATCACATATATATTTGTCAATGTTGGTTCATATTCAAAACCAAGTTTTGCCACCTTGAATCGAATGGACTCTCCCAACAGATGTCGTTTGGCATTTTCAATCCCACCGACAATGTCATGGTATTTCTCAAAAAAAGCGAGTCTGCTTGCCATTCTTATCTGTCCGGCGCCTTCTCCCAAGTCACCCAAATCAGCAATTTTTCCTTTACTGTTAAACCATTCCCGAATATGAGGAAAAGAATTCATATTGGAAAGATATTTTTTTGCGCCGCCTTCAATTACCAGGTTTATCCTTTCAGAAGGACTGAAAGCTACCTTACTATAAAGCGGGTCACCATCCATTGTCTTATCGTATTGTTGCATTGCCTGAGGGGTCTGATCTGTATCCAGATGTAAAAACTGAATACAGGGTAATGCATCAATGCTGCCATATCTTTCAACAATTAGTCGCCTCAGTCGCAGTAAAACTTCTTTACCGGTTCCCCCCATGCCAACCATCACTGTTTGTCCTACTGGGGCAGGGGTATTCTCTAGCGAACGTTCCGGTATCGATGCCTGGTTCACAGCGTTAAATTTTGTTGTTTGAACATTTCCTTCCATATTAAAACTCCTTATTCTGGGACAAGTGTCAATCCATTTTTCACAAACAATATTGTTTTGGTATAAAAAATATTGCGTATGAAACAGGTTTGTCTTGTTCCTTCAAAATCTATAATTGTTATATGAAAATACCATTGGAATCATGTTCAAGTTTTTTGAATTAATCCTGGCACGAAACCACAATTCTTTCCCATGTTTGCTAGTTGGTTGACTTCATTTGGGATTACACTTATAGTTTGTGCAATAAAAACTTGAAACTCAGGTCATAACATGAATAGCATTAATTTTTAAAAATTGCCTATACGTGCTTTTTTTGAAAAAGAATAATCACCAACCATATCATCCATATTGCAGACAGAAACAATAATACCCATTTTAGCCATTGCACATAAAAATTATCAACTAACAGGTAATACATTATTGTTGTCCATGTAAGGGAATACAATAAAAAAATGGACCAAAAAAGATTTTTTGAGTGGCCGGGCGGATAGTAATTTAACAGAAACCGATACAGAATCATATAAAAAACAAACCATAAAACGACAAATCCAAGAACAAAAATCAACGTCCAAAAAACACTGTTCTGTGTTCCACCAACATTTGCATCAGGATTCATGTTTTGGGCATATACCAGGGCATTTGAAATAATATTGCTATTATAATCAAATGACAAAACAGTAGGTCCAGTAATAAACAGTACAACAATAAATAAAATACATATTTGTTTCATAAAAGCTCCTTTTTCAAACTATAATTAATTATTCTTTAAAAAGTAAGGCTTAATTACCTTTCTTTACGATTCGCAATATTTCAATATAAAGAATTAAAAATGCCATATCATCATCTCGGTTTTGGCGGCTTTACTCCTGGCATATTCTTCTTTGGTTTGTTGGACGATGTTATAGTTGGTGATGATATTCCGGGCCCTTTGGGTTTAACACTCACAAGTCCTGGTCCGGGTATTGCGGTTTTAAACATTTTTGTGGGAGGTCTGCCCGTTTCCTGTTGATTATTCTCCCACTTAACGATTAATTTTTTACCGCCGTATGGTTTGATATTCAGTTCAAAAGGTTTTCCTTTTATATATACATCGAATTTTCCAGTTTTCTTTGATGACTGTTTCACATTGATATCAGCCTGACTTTCATTGGGGGAAAAAATAAATGTTGTAAATAAGTCACGTTTTAATGTGCCAATATGATTTAAATCCTGATAAATATGATATTTACCCAACCGAATCAGCGCAATATTATCCTCTTTTTGATTCATTTTCACATGGCATTTAATTTTGTTGAAAAATAATGCGCACAAGGCACCGATCAATCCAATAAAAATAAGCAGGACAAATATTAAGAAATACCCTTTTGAACTACTTGTTTTCAGAATAAATTCGAGCTGAACATCTTCTTGTATTGAGTTTTCAATATCAACGATCTGTTTAATATCAAATATATCCTCAACTTCCGATATACCATAAATTCCTTTCAAACGGCTTCGTTCAAGTGTAAAATGTAAGTCTGAAAACACAATTTTCGCTTTCCCGGTATATTTTATTGTTTTTCCAAATGCCAGTTTTAAGACCCCCAGCAACCCACTGGAAACAATAGAAATATTCTCTTTAGAGCAAATGATTTCTTTTAATTTTTGAGATTTGTTTGGTTCGATTGTAGAAATTGATCCAGTAATAGTAACGAACTTGCGTGAACTGATAGATTTAAGACCATAGTTTTTCCGATCGGCCTTAGAAGGGTGGAAAGAGGATGAAATCGATATGTTGTATTTGCCTGATGTCACTTTGTGCTGGGTCATTTTGTTCATGATTTCACCACGCAAAATAAGATTAACCCTTTGACTATCATCAAACCATCCCCGATTTCGGTCTTCCAAACTCACTTCCAGAGGTTCTGTTTCCATTGTGTCTGGTTTCAATACGATTGCATTGACAGACAGGTCTTTTAGTTTTAAATGCTCATTACCAAATTCTCTTCGAAAAGCAAACAACTTCTTGTCATAAAACTCCACAGTTTTCCTTGAAATGTGACCGCTTGATACCAAAATGCCATATATTGCCAGATTTGAGCTTACATTTGCTTTATGGTCATTAAATTTATGCTTGTACATATGAAGAGCATGATATCGATTATCTTCATTTAAAGTTCTAAAAAAATTTTTTATATCGTTGTGATCAGGCTTTCCTTCCCTTGTATCGATTATATTATCTGTAATTAGCCATATTATTCCTTCAAAATCATGTGTAAAATACTCTACCGCTTCTTTAAGCATCGTAAATTGACCAAATTTAGGAATATTTTCAAAAGCTTGAGCAAGGGTTTGCTTCTTGATATCATCAATCCGTGTTGAATTTAGAAGTTTAGTATATTTGGGTCTTCTATTTCTGGGTATCGTAAATGCATGGAGTGATACTTGTTTTGCATTAAATTGCGTTTGATCGTCTATGAATTCTTTCAACCATTTGCGAAACTTTTCATATTTATAAAAAAATTTAGCGCCAGACTTAGTTCTTCCTGGACAACCTTCTATGCAATATCCAGGAAACATGCTTCCTGAATTGTCATAAAGAATTTTAACACTTATATCTGAGAATTTTGTAATTTCTGCATAAACTGGAGTGATGTTACTCAATAGAAAAAGGAATACACTTAGTCCTATGATTATTCTTAAATATTTCATTACAAAGCTCCTTTCATTGAAATTAATTGTTAACTAATCCCAATAGGCCAGCTTGACAGTACCTTCCTGGTTACCGGCAATGAGAATATTTTGATAGGCAACCAGACTTGTAATGGCAACATTATCCCTATCTGATATATCCCAGTTTTTGGGATACGAAGTGGGATTAAAATAGTTATATATCTGTACAGTACCATTTTGTAAACCAGCTAACACTGCACAATTATTCAGTATATATGGTGCAATTTTAACAGAAAGACGTTGTTTGGATAAATCAATCTGCTGCCTTGAGGTTCCATGAAAGTAAAGTCCTTTTGAATTGACAACAAATGCACTGTTTGCATTGGCCAGTGCATATTCTTTGACATTTTCACATATTTTTTGATCCAGATCACCTGTATCCGAATCTATACGATACAATGTTTCTTTATGCTTGAAAGTGACAAATACCTTTCTTCCAATTGATGCTATTGGAATTCTAAAGTCACATCCTGAAGGTGCATTATGTATTGTTTTTGACACAATTTTAGGCGATTTATTTTCTCTATGGTCGGCTGTGTGGAGCGTGATGTTGTTTTTTGTCTCAGAAAAAAAGAATATTTTTTTGGATTTTTCACTCCAATTTCCAGCAATTGAGCTTACACCTGGTCCGGCATTAATTTGAATAATTGGATCAGGATTTCCAGTTTTGATATTATTTATTGCACAAATTTTTTGATACTGGCTATTTATTTTAATATTAAAATAAAGTCGTTCTCCAATTGGCACCATTGCTTTCATTGGTACTTCATTATTCTGTAATGGTATTGTCCAACGGGGTTCAGTTGAAATGTTTTCTTCTGACAATATTGCTGGGATAGAATATGCAGAAATTGATCGTCTGGTGCCGACGTAAAGTGTACCTTCAGATATAGCGGGATCTGCATATATTTTATCATCTGCATTAAATCTTTGAACTTGTTGCATATTATTCAACAGGTTGATAATTCTGATTTCACCTTTAAACGAAAACAAAAACAGGTAATAGTTATATACAAGAATGCTTATACACGCACTATCAAGCTGGATTGTTTTTTGTGGTGTGACTGAACATTCATCAAAATTTTTCGCTATTTTAAAATGGTTTAAGTTGGTACGTTGCAAACCACCTTTAAAGGATAAACAATCATATTTGTTCGGTGGAATATTTTTACCGCAATTCGTGCAATAGACAGCATAATTTCTGTTTGGCTGATTACATTGTTTACAAAAGAATATTGGCTGATAGCAGCTTTGACAATATTGTTGTCTGGAATTTATATCGTTATTTTGGCAATTATCATATGGACAATTCATTTTTTTATCCTTGTTGATTTTCATGTTATATAAGGTTGTAGTTTTATTTTTCTAAACCTGTGTTGTTCACAATACAAATCATTGGATGATTCACTATAATATTGATTGCCACATTTAGGGCATATCATAATATCTTCTTCACAGACATAGGGCAAATCCTCAAGTTTTGTATTACACAAACGACAGTATTTGTCATTTAAACCAGCAGAAACTACATGACAATTGGGACAGGCTTTCCCGCCTGGCTTACATATCTTTGCGTCAATGGTTAATATGTGATTGGGATTTGAAACAGGTTCATTTGTTTTAAAAGTAATATTTTCAAACAGTTCCCATGATTCATCAAAATCATCTTCAAACAACAATTCAAAGAAAACTGTCTGCGTTTTTTGGGGTTTTATTAAAAATGATAATGGTTCGACGATATTAATTTTTTCATTCCTGATTATTTCAACTTTTAATACGCTTTGCCCCTTATTATGAATCAAAAAACTATAACGATATTCTTGTTGCGCAGTAATTTTGCCTAAACTGATTTCTGAGAACTCCAGATAAAAGATTGGATATATTCGCCGAAAACTCACATCAATTATTTCAGAAAACCCAATCTGTTCTTCTGTAATTTGTATCCCAGGTCCTTTATAGTTTTCATTTCCCATGTTTATTTGATACTGGTCTTTTAATACAATTTCATAATAATTTGAGTTACTGCGTTTGATTTCTAAATCATTTTTCAATGTATCAAGCGGAGTTACACGGATTGATGGTGACTGTAGTCCATTGGTAACAAAGATCAGCTTTTGTTTCGCTTTTTCATTGCCGTCCACTTTGCCAAAATCTATTGATTTTGGTTTATATTGGATTGATACATATTTCACTTCTAAAGGAATTTGTATCGATTCCTGATCACCATTTAGAATGTTCACATTGACAAATGCGGGGGGCTTGTTTTTTGTTTGCTTGATTGTGAGTTGTATGGACTTTGATCCAGGTTCGCTGCCTGTAAAAGGTGGTATCGTTTCTTCTATCGTATCATCCTGGCATGTTATTTTGAGTAGAGCCGCCTTATTTCCCCAATTGGACAGTGTCATCGGAACCATCTGTGTTTTATAAACAACGACAGGTTCCGGTTTCGTATATTCAATGTAAGGTCCATCAACACATATTTCAGTATCCAGATTCAAATCAAAGGACTTATATTGAGATTGAGTATCATTTGTAACACATTTAACGATTCCAGTATTCGTGCCAATGAATTCAGGTTGAATAACAGGACTTAATCTCAATTCAGAGGTTTTATTGGCATGTATTGTCATTTGCATATCATGATTGACTATTTCAATTAATTTTTTATCACGATACACATTTAGCCAACGCGGTATTCCCTGGATATTCATTTCAAGGGATTGGGCACCTATATTACTCATCTGAAAGACAAAGGGATTGATTGAAGTTTTTGTAAATAAATCACATTTGCCAAAAGAATGGTTCAAAGCATTGGATTTTGGTGTAACATTATACAGTCCATAAGGAGAATTATGTATTGTTTTTGCAGTAACTTTGATGGGGATCGTCTGTTCATCTGCTTCTTTGGACCGGCAAATTACATTGATCAACGTATTTACGTCAGAACCAATGGGGTTTTGGTCTGTCTGAAATGAAAGAACCAGTTTATATGCTTTCATCGAGTTTTTTGGTAATTGAATTGGCAGCAATTGAGAATTTAGCTGATCGCTATCACTTGTTATTTGTGTGGTCCAGGAATCTAAATGAAAGAGTTGTAAACCATCTGAATGTTTAGATTTGCCTGAGGTAGAAACAATTCCAAAATCATAAAAAACTTGTTGATCGCTGTATGACAGATTATTGCCGCAAATGATCAACTCTGGTTGATTTGCTGATGGTATCAGTCGAATAATTGATTTCGATGACAGTGTTTTTAAGTGTAATTTCTCTATAATATTTGATATGTTAAAATTCATTTTACTCTTACATTCTTTTATTGACAATCACTTCTGGTTGTTGAATGATATTACCATTGATCAAGCGAAAACCATTACGAATAACACTGGAAATCGTATTATTTGGATAGTTAGGGGTGTTTGTTGTTGTCCTTGCGATATGGATTTTGCTATCAAAAATGGTTTTTCCCAAAACAATTTCAATGATATCTATATTGGCAATGTTTAAAACTTTTTTTATAATTTCAAGCGCTTCATTTAGCTGGTCTTCATCTTTGTCTAATTGTCTTTTTTGGTATTCAATCATAAATTCGTCTACAAAGCCAAGGAACTGCTCTCTAATCCATCTTTCAGGTTTAAAACTAAATACAGAATTGATGTCTGGTAATAGTGAAAAGTATCTTAGTAAGAAAACCCCCCGCGTAATCCGAACAAACATTTGTTTTTTTATCTTTTCTGGGTCGCGGATCTCAGTTTTTGAGTATTGAATGTTTTTGTTTAAATTTAATGCTTTACCTAATTCCGTCGACTTTTCTTTAATATAATTTTCAGTTGTATCTAAAAATATTATGCGTTGTAATTGAGAGAAATAGTCTCGAATTGCTAATACTCTTTCAGAAATATTATGCTTTAATGTTGAAAAGTTGGATAACAATTCTGGTAAATGCACAGCCAGTTCAGAAATAAAAATTGTTGAATTTTCGCTATTCACAATTTCTTTGGCTTTATCAATAACATTTCCACTTTTTTTCTTGAATGAAGTGAGTTGTTCAAGGAACAATGTTTGCTCTGTTTTAAAAATATAATTTTCAATTATCATTGGAACTTCTTTAAAGAAAGTATCTCTATCAATTAATCTATCTTGTTGTTTCTTTATTCTTACAATATGCTCTTTTACGTCATTAATATCTGTATCAACCTTTGTCTGTTTTTCATTCAATAAATTGGTCTTATCCGCCAATTTTTTCATTGTTTCCGCATTATATTGTATCCGATTATCTTGTTTTTCAATTCTTGATATGCAATCATCCAAACGGTTATTCAATAAATTGATTTTATTTGAATTTTCAGAAATTTGATCTTTTATTTCGGCGATCTGCTGATGTAATATATCACAATAATGTAAAACAGCATTAATGTTTTCATTTTGACCGGCAATCAGATCAAGTTGATACGTATTGATTTCATTGCTAATATTTTTTGCCTGGGCCTTACATTGTTCATAATGTTGTGAATTCATTTGATTACCTTTAATTATATTGTCTTCGGATTACCAGATACTTGTTTATTTACAATAACTTCTGGTTTCTGGATTACACGACCATTTACTGATTGAAAACCATGTCGATAAATATCAATAATCGTATTATCTGGATAATCAGGGCGCTCTGACGTTTCCTTTAAAAAATGTATATCACTGTCAAACAATGTCTTCCCCAAATCAATTTCAATGATAGAAATCTTTGCTATACTTAAAACCTTTTGAATAATTTTGAAAGACGCCTCAAGTTGTGATTTATTTTTTTCTGATTGTTCTTTCCCATACTCAACCATGAATTCATTAACAAAATTAAGAAAATGATTTCGAATCCACATTTCAGGTTTAAAATTAAACAATTCATTGATATCAGGTAAATGCATAAACGACCTTAACAAAAATACACTGCGCGATATGCGAGAGAACATTTGCATTCTTATGACTTCCGAGTTTTGATTTCCATTGCTGATTTCAGTCGACTTTTTTTTTATGAAACTTTCAGTTGAATCTATCAATAGAATACGTTGTAATTGAGCAAAATAATCACGAATTGCCATAACCTTTTCAGACAAACTATGTTGGAGCGTAGAAAAATTGGATAACAGATCAGGTAACTTAACAGCCAGTTCAGAAATATAGTAGTTTGTATTATCGCTTTTCATTACCACTTTTGCTTTCGATATGACGTCTTCATTTTTCTTCTTAAATGAATTAAATAACTCAAAAAATAATGATTTCTCATTTTCAAAAATATGATGTTTAATAATCAGCGGAATCGCTTCTTTGAATTTTTTCTGATCACTGTCATGATTCTCAATATTATTCATAAGATCTTGAATGTATGAACGTAACTCGTTATTCTCAGTCGCTAATTGTTTGTTTTGATCAGCCTGGTTTTTGATTGATTTTTCAAGTGACATAATTTTTATGGTTTGATCTGTATATTTCTGCTCTATCTGTTTAAAACGATCAATCAATAAATCTAGCCGTCCTTCCACTTTTGATATGTGTTGATGAATAATATCAGAAATCTTCAAAACAACATCGTTATTCTTATATTGAACACTGTTTGATTTTAACTGAATGTCTTGCAAGTATTTGTTGTTTTGAATAATTGTTGTTTTGATATTTTCAATTATTTCTAAATCGTCCATTAAATCACCTTTGTTTGTTGATAATGACTTCAGGTTGTCTATAAAATGATTTACCGCCAGATTGATAAAACCCGTTTCTGATTACTGATGCGATAACTTTATCTGGCATATCAGTGTTTGATACTGTACTCCTGCCAATGTGCACTTTACTATTGAAGGGTGTCACACCCAATTTAATATCCACTGGTTCTAAACTAGAATATTTAAGCGTTTCTTTAATTATATCATAGGCATCGTCTAAATGTTCATGGGAATTTTTTAATTGCTGTTTTTGATAGGTAATCATAAAGGAATCGGCAAAATCAACAAATGACTCCCTTATCCATATTTTAGGCCTGAATTTTTTTATCGAATGGATATCATTGGAATTCAAATTATATGACATCTGCTGGTTAATTTCTTTTATTCTATCAATTTCGTGTTCAATATTCTGAATTGATAAAGTTTGCAGTTCTGTTTTGTTGTTCATTCTTTCGGAAACATCAACAATGAGATCTACTTTTGCATATTGATTGTTCAAAAAAAATGCGACGGGTTGGTATATATCAAAAAGTACTTCATCTACTTTTAGTTTGTTAGGCAGGATTATTGCTAGTTTTGATCCAAAAAAAGTGTACTCATCTGAATTTCTAACCTCTTTAGCATACGAAATGATTTCAGGATTATCTTTACTCAGTTTTTGCCATAATTGTAATAATAAACGCCACTCTGTTTCAAATATTTGCGCCAATAGTAGCTGTGCAGAGTTGCTTTCTAATGTAATTGCTGGTTTCGCAACTTCGTGATCTTTGCCTTTATCATTCAAATAAGGACGAACATCTGCTTCCAGTTTTCTGAGAGTTTGAGTAAAATCTTCAATCATTTCTGAATTTTTTGTTATGTTTCGTGTTATTTCATTAAATTTGTCATATAGGGTATGGTTGTTTGTTTCAATCAATTCTTTTAACGCCTGATCAATAGATATCAATTTGTTTGTCAATTGAGTGGTTTCTGCTTGAACATACTGTGGAAGATTACTCTTCAGATAAGTTTCAATTTCATCTTTCATTTCTTCATTGATTTCTGCAATCGATTTTTCATCGTTTATTTTTTCTTTTAGGGCTTCTATATTTTCAATCTGATGGGTATGGTCATCAATATTTGATTTTAGTTGTTCGATTTTTTCAATCTGATTTGAATGAATTTCAAAATAATCATGCATTTCTTTTTGTAGATATGAAAAGCGCTCTGATATGGTCTTATGTATGTCAGAAATTTCATTTTCATCAAGCGCATTTGCTTTAATTTGTTCAATTTGTGAAATTCGATTGGCTTGATCTTCAAAAGATGCTTTCATTTCTTTTTTTATAGATGAATAACGATCTGATATGGTCTTATGTATGTCAGAAATTTCATTTTCATCAAGCGCATTTGCTTTAATTTGTTCAATTTGTGAAATTCGATTGGCTTGATCTTCAAAAGATGCTTTCATTTCTTTTTGTATTGATGAATAACGATCTGAAATTGTTTTATGTATGGCAGAAATTTCATTTTCATCAAGGGCATTTGCTTTAATTTGTTCAATTTGTGAAATTCGATTGGCTAGATCTTCAAAAGATGCTTTCATTTCTTTTTGTATGGATGAATACTGTTTTTGTAAGGATGTGTCAATAATTTGCTTATTCTTCTTTTCAATTTCTTCCATTATCAAATCTTTATATTGACCAAAAGATCTTTTCATTGACTTTTCGACAATTTCTTGAGAATTTTCTGGTAATTTTTCAAAAGCAGAAGATATTTTCTTTTGCACAATGAGGTTTATAGATTGTATATTCGTTTTGTTTAAATCTTGTTGAATCATAGTAATTGTCTTTTCTAATGAATCAAGTTTATATTGTATTAAAGCAACTTCATTTTCTATATTTTGATTTCGAAACGCAGGCTTTATTCGAGATTGACTCTTCATTTCACTCTTTTCTTCTTCACTAAAAAAAGAAAAAATTGCAGGTATTAATTTCTTGAAAACAATATAAATTAATAAAAAAAATAAAATAACTACGACTAAATCAGCTAATATTATTCCTTCAGGTGTGTCTTGGGGTGAATCTGGTTGGGGATTAGTTGATGTATATTCTGGAAATTCACTATTACTTGGTTGTATTAGATTTGGTTGCGGAGCCTTTGGTTTAAATTGAATCAAATTATTTGTAGATTTTTTTTCATCCATTGCTTCTATTCTCCATTACTATCTCTTATTAACGATCACTTCAGGTTGCTGGATAAACTTCCCATTACTAATATAACTAAAACCATTTCTAATAACACGCATAATCACATTATTAGGATATGATATATTCGTTTCAGTGCTTCGTGCAATATGGATTTTACTGTCAAACTGTGTAGCGCCCAGTTCAATTTCAATAATTTTGATATTTGCTTTTTGTAGAATTTCTGTTACTGATGATTTGGCTTCAGTTAATGCTTGATGTTCATTCTTTAATAATTGTTTTTGATATTCATGATAAAACGAATCTGCGAAATCAAGGAACCGCTCTCGTACCCAAATTAGAGGTTTGAAAGCATCAGAAATGTTGAAGTCTTGTTCTTTGTAGTAGTTTAATCTTGATGTGATTTCTCTCATTTGCCTTATGTTTTGTTCGTTTTTAGTCTTTGTATGTTTAATAATATTTTTCTTATCTGAAAAATGTGCCATGCGAAGTACAAATTTAATTGAGTCTTTCAGGCCTGTTAACGCTTTTGTAAAGTTTTCTTCAAGCGTTTTATTGGAGCTCAATTGTTTTTCAAGATTTGTCGTGACTTCCTTAAAAAAAACATAAGTTTCTGACATTGCAATTTCATTTGCAATTTTTGTATTTTGTTCATGTTTTTGATAAAATTTATCCCAGGACTCTGATAGTATATCTTTCTCTTGTGCATATATTGTATCTACAACATCTTCTGATTTACTTTTTTTCTCACTTTGCTTTTTATAGATTGATTGAAATGATTTGATGAGCCGCTTAATCTCGGAAATACTTTGTTGAAAGAGAGAATGTAAGTCATCTAATGATTTTGTTATTGTTTGAATAGAACTACTATATTTGTCTGTATCTTTTAGTAATTCTACATCTTTGATTAATACAGCTAATTTATTTGAAACTGGATCTCTATTGATATTTTTGTTAATTGTATCAAATTTTTTAATCATTTGTTTATTTATATAATTAACTCGTAGTAAAAATGCCAATATTGTTAGCATAATAAAAGAAAATAGAACACGAAAGATATGATTGCTGTTTATATCTTTAAAAATTGATGTTTCGAAGTCAAGAATAGATATTTTGTCACTTTTATCCCCTTCAGTTAGTGAGTGACTCTCCGATGGAGACGTCTTTTTTTCTGCTTGAATTTTTTCTGTTTGTTGTTTTAGTTCATCTTCTTTTGGCTCTGACAGTTCCTTTTCTTTTTGGGGTTCAGTGTGTTTAAAAAGAGGCTTTGTTAAAGGGGTATTCTTATCCTTATATAAGTTTTGTAGTAAATGCTTTTGAATTTTAGATAAATTCATATAAAATAATTCATAATTATTGTACATATCATCAGTTTCATATTTTTCTTTGTAATCCTCAGATTTCATTTTGCCGGTTTCATTATCAAAATAGTTTTCATACTCTTTCTGTATTCTTTCGATTTCATCAATATCGTCTGTAAGAATTTTTAAAACGTCTGAACTTAAATTTTTCAAGAAAAAATAATACATAATAACCATGGCGCTTTTTTGGTTACATGGTAAAAAATGCTGGAAGTAAATGTTTTCAATAATATCTAAGTAAAATAATATTGACAATCGGTCAGGACTTTGGTTACACTTGCCAGCTAGGATTAATCCTAGCTCTTTAGCCTTGCGACTGTTCTTCCAGCATTTTTCTACTTTATCAATATTATTACACTTATAGTCGTCAAGTTCCTTTTTAAAAACAGGAATAGAAGAAGAAGAATCTATATTGTTAAATATATTATTAGTTATCGTCAAACTGACTTGAATCTCTGATGTGTTATATTCTATTTTATTGATTTCTTCGATAAAATTATCTACATTCTTGCAATCAGTGCAATAAGATGAATTCAGGCTAAAAACCAATAAAACAGATAAAAAAATTGGAAAAAGAATCATTAATTTCCTATTAAAAAAAATATTTAATAAATTCATAACTATATCCTTATCATTCATTACGGTAATCGTCTCTTGATTGCATCTATCTCACGCGACAAAGCATTGATTTTGGCATTCAATCTTTTCACTTCAGATAAGATAGAACTGTATTTGTCTGTTGAAGTAGAACTCTTTTCATGAGGAAGTAAGGAAGCAGATGAATCCTCATTTTCCAGCAAAACAAATAAAATATCATATTTAGATTTAATCTCAGGAACCTTTGAATAGTTTGAAGCCCATAACTTGCCATTTTGC